>JGI994J12354_10000517_pt1 | contig 38304 bp, 33 predicted proteins | sample IntmicLarv3ML3BL_FD_12354 | JGI IMG/M metagenome (IMG submission 12354) | reverse complement strand
GCCCTCAAGGTCTTAAATCAAGTCCCAGCAAGGGTTGCACCCTTGACCCATTTTTTAGGAACGCACGAATGTGCGTTCCCTTACGTGGTCAAGCGCACGTGCGCTTGTCGGGGTTTGGGGCTGAAAGCCCCAAGGTCTTGATCTTTTTATCTTTTGATCTTTTAATCTTTTATACCATGCTTGTATCGGTAGTTTCCACGAGGGTAAGCAGAGCTACCCCTAGAGCCTCTTACACTTCTACGATTTTCAAATATGCGCCTACGCTTAAGTCGCCTTTGATACCTAATTTGTAGAATTTTAAACGCTAAAAATAAACCTAAAATAGTCGTTACTGTACGTGTCATCATGGCAAGCGGAAAAGGTACACCACCACCTCCAGAGTAAATATCGCCAATAGCTGGAAGTTCTTCGGTTATAAGCATTGGAAGGATGTTATCAGTTGCTAATAAGTTTACTGTGTCCAAAACGATATTGTTATGTTTAATTAGAACTTGTCCTACAACTTGGTTTTCAAGTGCTGGAGCAGTTAGGTATTCTGGAATATCAATTTCTAAATCTATATCTGAAAGTGAAACAGTAGTTGGCACATGCTTAGTAACACTGTGCTCTGCAACTAAAGGCACATATCCTAGTTCTAAATACTCACCATCAGCATCTACTTGTACTACTCTTGCTGAATATTCAAAATCTTCTTTATTAAAAATTTCTACATCGTCGAACATTGTGAATCCATAATCAACAAGAAGTTCTGTATCTGCAAAAGTCATAAGTCTTTGGTTTTGTAATGTTACCGTTATTAAACCTAAGCCTTCCTCATTTCTAGCATAGCTAACCAATGTATGTGCCGCTTCATTAGTAAACCCTGTTTTTCCTCCAACAATATATTCATGAAAGAAGTTACCAGGATGTATCATCCTATTAGTATTGTATAGTACACGATCTGACGGTTGTCTTTCTGTAGGCCCGATAGTAAACATTCTAGTGTTTATTATCTCTACAAATCTTTCATGTTTGATTAATTCTTGCATGATAAGAGCCATATCATAAGCGGTAGTATAATGATTGTCGTCATGTAATCCATGTGCATTCATGAAACTTGTATTTGTAGCACCTAATTCATGTGCTCGTATTGTCATCATCGTAGCAAAAGTATCCCAATCTCTAGCCACATGTTCAGCTATAGCATTTGAAACTTCGTTAGCGGATCTAAGCATGATAGCATAAAGCGATTCTTCAGCTGAAAGAGTTTCATATTCATTCATTGCAATGTGACTACTTCCGCGGGGGATACCAAACACAGCATCTCTACTCATAAATATACGTTCATCAAAATCACCATCTATATATTCAAGAAGCATGAGTGCTGTCATAAGCTTCGTAATACTAGCTGGATATTTTTGTTCATGCATGTTTCGCTCATATATAATAATTCCAGTATCTGCATCTATAAGTATAGCGGCAGGTGATTGAATTTGTGGTGTATATGTCGTCGGGGCTGATGCTGTTGCCACTGATTCTAAATCTGTTTCTACTAGTGATTCCACTGCTGATGCTGTATCTATTTGTCCAGCAAATACGATAGATGTGTAGCTAAACTGACAAAAAGTATACAAAAAAGCTATGGCAACGTGTAATTTCTTTATTTTCATTGTGGTTACAGCCTCCCAAAAGTTTTTTAATTTTCTGTACAACTAACTAGAATATAGTCATATTTGTTTAATAGTATACATATTTGGGAAATTAAATTCAATGGTGTAACACAATTTTTATTTTGGAGTGTGCTATTTGTAGTCAATTGCATATGAACTAGTTATAAAGACCTTGGGCTTTCAGCCCAACCCCGACAAGCGTAGCACGCTTGACCGCTTTTTTGCAAGCGCATATGCGCTTGCTTTACAAGGTTTTGATCAAAGTTTTTTAAAAGTTGGAGAAATTGCGGTATACCGCAATGGGTTAAGGCGAGCCTTGGGCGGATAGCCCCAAGGTCTTAATCCATGAATACAGTTTCTTAAATCTTTTACTTTTGAAGTTTTCTGAAAATTTCTTTTTTATTTCCCAAAAATGTTGTAGAATAATACATAAGAAAAATATATCGGAGGGTTAGTATGGTTTACGACAAAAACAAAACTTATATCATCGGAATTATAGCTTTATGCGTGATAGCTTCAGGCATATTTTACTTGAATTCAAATAATAATTCCGAAATGTATTCAATCAGGGGTACGCAAGGTGGAATCATCGGAATTATAGCTTTATGCGTGATAGCTTCAGGCATATTTTACTTGAATTCAAATAATAATTCCGAAATGTATTCAATCAGGGGTACGCAAGGTGGAAGTTCGGTTATGGAACACACAAATATGGATGAGATTCGCGAATCAATAGGCATGACTTATTTATTATCAGATGTAAATACAGATACAATGAGTCTAGTACAAGCAACATCCTGTATAGGAACCGTGGTAGAAGTTTTTAGAGTTCACATTTCAGGAGAAGTTCAAAATCCAGGCGTTTATGAATTAGAAGAAGGTAGCAGAGTAGTAGATTTATTAGAGCTGGCTGGCGGAAGTACAGAGTACGCGGATTTAAATAGAATTAATTTAGCAGCTTTTTTAAATGATGCACAGCAAATCATAATACCGAGGGAAGGAGATTACACAGTTATACAAGTACAAAATATCGACAGTAGTAATAATAACAATAGTGCTACTGGTAGTGGTGATGTTAATAGTAGCTTAGTAAACATAAACACAGCTAGTGCACATGAGCTTATGTCACTACCTGGTATTGGAACAGTTTTATCGCAAAATATAATAAATCACAGGGAAACGCATGGTAATTTTAACTCTATACAAGAAATACAAAGAGTGAATAGGATAGGACATGCCACATTTGAGAATATAAGAAGCCTTATAACGGTTTAAAGAGTCTAGGGGGACATATTTGTGACGTACAAAATATTAGTAGTTGATGATGAAAAGCTTATAGTAAAAGGGATTAAATTTAGTTTAGAGCAAGATAATATGGCTGTAGATGCAGCATATGATGGCGAAGAGGCACTAAACCTTGCTAAGGAACAAGAGTACGACCTTATAGTACTTGATGTTATGTTACCTAAATTTGACGGGTTAGAAGTATGCCAACAAATTAGAGGCTTTAGCAGTGTGCCCATTATTATGGTTACAGCAAAAGGTGACGATATGGATAAAATTATGGGCTTAGAATATGGTGCGGACGACTATATCACGAAGCCGTTTAATATTTTAGAATTAAAGGCAAGAATCAAAGCGATATTACGTCGAAGTGTAAAAAAAGTTAATATAAAAGAGGTTCAAGATAAAACTTTAACCGTTCGAGATTTAAAAATAGATACAGAAAGTAAACGAGCTTTTATAAATTCAAAAGAAGCGAATTTAACAGTTAAAGAGTTTGACCTACTAGAGCTTTTAATGGAGAATAAAGAAAAAGTTTATACTAGAGAAGCTCTTTTAAATACAATATGGGGATTTGATTATCCAGGTGATGTAAGAACTGTTGATGTTCATATAAGAAGATTACGTGAAAAAGTAGAAGAAAACCCAAGTGAACCAAAGTATATACACACAAAGTGGGGAGTTGGTTACTATTTTCACTAAAATCCGTTGGTATCAAGGTTTAAGGTGGAAGCTTTTTTTGGCATATTTATTGGTTGGTTTTTTGCCATTATTCTTTTTTGCAAGTACGGTTAGTGAGTCCATAGAAAATTATTTTATGTCTAGCCGTGCAACAGAACTAACAAGAAAAGCAAATATAATAGGCGACCAAATATCCAGAGAAGGCTTTCTTTTTGATAGTAGCAGGATGGAAGAGTTTAAAATAAGCATGCATGAAAGAAGTATAGAGGAATCTTTTAGAATAATTATAATAGATAGAAGTGGAATAGTTATACAAGACACAAGTGGCACAGAAGTTGGCAATACATTTGTTGCACCAGAAGTTATAGGGGCACTACAAGAGCGTGGTACTTCCAGAGTGCAAGCTGATGGAGTAACAAGATATACAGCGGTGCCTATATTTAATAATGAATCGAGAGTTATAGGTACCGTCCTTATTGTATCTTCTGTGAGCGATATCAACGATTTACTAGCAATTATACAAGGGAGTTTGCGTTCACTTAATATAGCAACAGCACTTGTTATAGTGCTTGTGGTTTTTTTAGTGTCTCAAATAATATTAATTCCGCTTAAAAAGCTATTAAAAGTTGTTGAAAGGGTTGCAGATGGTCATCATGATCAAAAGATAAAAGTATCGGGCAATAATGAGATTGCACACTTATGTAAAGCGTTTAATGACATGAACGAAAAACTACAAAGAGTCGAAGATACGCGTGAGGAATTTGTATCTAATGTATCCCATGAGTTAAAAACACCACTAAGTTCTATAAAAGTTCTATCAGAATCTATACTTTTTCAAGAAAACGTACCACAAGAAATGTATAAAGAGTTTTTACAAGATATAAATTCTGAAATTGATAGGATGAATCATATAGTTAATGACCTCTTAACACTCGTTAAACTTGACCAAACTGTAGTAGGTCTTAACATCGAAAGCACAGACGTTAACGCTCTTATAAAAAGAATAGTGAAAACAGTTAGACCTTTAGCAGATAAAAAAGATATACAGCTTATCCGTGAAGATACAAAGAATGTAACCATAGAAGCGGACACAATGAAATTAAGTTTAGCTCTATCAAATTTAATTGAAAATGGAATTAAATATACTCAAAACGGAGGTAGTGTAAAAGTAACAGTGGACGCAGATCATCAAAACGTTTTTATTACCGTGAATGATACAGGTATGGGAATAGCTGAAGATGAACTAAGCAAAATATTTACTAGATTTTATAGAGTAGATAAGACAAGAGATAGAGGAACAGGTGGTACAGGTCTTGGGCTTTCTATTACACATTCCACAGTATTATTGCATGACGGAAGCATAAGGGTTACAAGCAAAGAGGGCAAAGGTACTACATTTGTAGTAAGAGTACCCATACATCGTAGTGCGAGCAATGTATAAAGGGAGTGAGGCTATTTGTCAAAAAATATAAAAATTCTAATCATTAGTACAATTGTTATTACTATTGTTGCCGTGCTATCTTACTTAGTAGTGAATAATATTACAAATAGAGAAGAACTTCCACGTATTGGATTCATTGATATATATTTTATAGATACGACTACGAATAAATTAGTGGTGGAACCTAGACATGTACCGCAATCAGATTTAAATACTATGGTTTCAATGGTATTAAGCGAATTTATGTCGCCCTCAACCATAACTAGTAATATAAATAGTATACCGAATAGTATAGAAGTAGAAGAAATAGTACTTGACGATGGAGACTTAATTATTACATTTTCAGAAGAATATAGAGAACTAAGCCCTATACAAGAAATTTTGGGTAGAAGTGCTCTAACGTGGACAGTTACAGGAATTGAAGGAATAGAAAATTTAAGAGTATATGTACAAGGTCAGGAACTATTAAAATCTACAGGTGAACCAATAGGTAATTTGAATAGAAATAATGTATTACTTAATCCGCAAATTGTTTCAGAAGAAATTGAATTTAATAGTCGAATGGTTGATCTATATTTTGGGAATGAAGATATCACAGGCTTGCTTTTAGAGCGAAGATTGGTTCAAATAAGTTCGGATAGGCCACTTGTGGGTCAAATATTAGATGAACTTTTACAAGGATCTGATAAAGAAGGTTTTTATTCGTATATACCAGCGGAAACAAGAGTTCTTGATATTAACATTACAGACAATATAGCTTACGTGGATTTAAGTAGAGAATTTGATACAAGACCAGTACTTGGCGTAACTGTACAAGAATTAGCTATATATTCTATAGTAAATTCTCTAACTAGTATTTCAGAGCTAAATATTGAAGAAGTACAATTTTTAATAGAAGCACAGAAACTAAGTGAATTTAATGGGTATTTTGATTTAAGTCGGTCATTTAAAAGAAATGAAGATTTAATAGATTAAAAGATTAAAAGATTAAGACCGTGGGGATTTCATCCCCACCACCCCGACAAGCGCAAGCGCGCTTGACCGCTTATTGCGCGAGCTATGCTCGCGCTTTTAATTTTTGGTTAAACTTTTTTGAAAGTTTGTAGGGTTAAGGCGAGCCTTGGGCAACGTCCCGACAAGCGCAGCGCGCTTGACCGCTTATTGCGCAAGCTATGCTCGCGCTTTTAATTTTTGGTTAAACTTTTTTAAAAGTTTGTAGGGTTAAGGCGAGCCTTGGGCAACGTCCCGACAAGCGTAGCACGCTTGACCGCTTATTGCACGAGCTATGCTCGCGCTTTTAATTTTTGGTCAAACTTTTTTAAAAGTTTGTAGGGTTAAGTCGAGCCTTGGGTAATGCCCCGACAAGCGTAGCACGCTTGACCGCTTTATCTGCAAGCGCATATGCGCTTGCCTAAAGTTTTTGCGTCGCTTTTTTTAAAAAGCGACTGGGGTTTGGGGCAAAGCCCCATGGTTTTAATCTTTAATATTTAGAAAGAAAAGCTTGCTTTTTAATGGATATTTATATATTATATAAATATATTTACAAAAATTGGAATAACACAGGAGGAAACTATTGATGGAAGTTATAGTTGATATACAGGATAGAAATTTAATTGTAAAAATAAAAGGAGATATAGACCATCATACGGCCGAAGAAATTCGTAATAAATCCGAAAAAGAATATCAAAGATTAAATGCAAAAAATATGATATTCAATTTTGAACATGTAACATTTATGGACAGTTCGGGTATCGGAATGATTATAGGAAGATATAAAAACATAGAAAAACAAGGCGGTAATGTAGCTGTATGTAACGTATCAGAAAACATAAAAAGAATATTTACTATGTCAGGGCTACATAAAATTATCGCTTGTTATGACACTGAAGAAGACGCTATAAAAAATCTATAAATAGGGGGAGAAAAAATGGTATACGATAATGAAATGAGCCTTATTTTGGATAGCAATTCTAAAAACGAAGGACTTGCTAGGGTATGTGTATCCGCGTTTGTAGCGCAGCTTGATCCGCTACTTGCTGACATATCTGATATAAAAACAGCAATTTCTGAAGCTGTAACAAACTCTATCATACATGGTTATGACAACACGCCCGAAAAAGGCAAAGTATATGTAAATTGTAAATATAAAGGTAATGAAATTTACATAGAAATAAAAGATGATGGCAAAGGGATAGAAAATATAGAAGAAGCAAGGGAAGCTCTTTTCACTTCAAAGCCAGATATGGAGCGATCTGGCATGGGGTTCACAGTTATGGAAAATTTCATGGATAGCATAGAAGTTATTTCGGAGGTGGGAAAAGGGACTACTATTAAAATGACAAAAAAATTGTCCTCCTGCTGTTAATTGGAGGCGATGATAAGATGAGTAGAACGTTAGAGTTAATAAAACTTGCACAAGAAGGGGATAAACAAGCAAATGATTCAATTGTGGAAGAAAACATGGGGCTTATATGGAGTGTAGTCAAAAAATTTACAGGAAGGGGTTATGATCCTGAAGATTTATTTCAAATAGGTGCTATCGGTTTAATAAAATGTATCAAAAAATTTGATTTAAGCTACGACGTTAAATTTTCGACTTATGCAGTTCCAATGATAATAGGTGAAATAAAAAGGTTTATACGAGATGACGGAATGATAAAAGTTTCTAGACCGCTTAAAGAAATAGCTATAAAAGCAAAGTATATGAAAGAAGAATTAACACAAAAAACAGGTAGACAACCAACAATTAATGAACTAGCAGAAGCATTAAATGTCGATTCAGAAGATTTAGTTGTTGCATTAGAAGCTGGAAAAGAAGTTGAAAGTTTGCACGCGACAATTTATCAAGGGGACGGCAGTCCAATATATTTAATAGACAAGCTTGATCAAAGTCCAGGAAGTGACGGCAACATGGTAGATATAATAGCACTAAAAGATTTAATCAGCAATTTAAAGCCCAAAGAGCGGCAAATAATAATGTTACGCTACTTCCAAGAAAAGACGCAAACTGAAATCGCATCACAAATAGGTGTATCACAAGTACAAGTTTCGCGCATCGAGAAAAAAATACTTCAGCGCATACGCGAAAACTTGGCTTAAAAGATTAAGACCGTGGGGCTTCCACCCCACCACCCCGACAAGCGCATATGCGCTTGCTTTTTTTGTGGTATTTCAGTAGTTAAACGCTCCCCTTATTTCTCAATCGGAATCCATAGTTCACAAATACCGTTTTCGTCAAATGATTCAAAATAAAAACTATAGTTCATATCAATAGTAGCACCCGCAGATGGTATTCCTTTTTCAAAAAATTCATGCCATGTCGCTAATATTTGCTCTCCGTCGGGTACTTTCGTTACAGCAAAGCGAGTAGCGGGTACTTCTTTACAGATTGCACCATCGGTAGCAGGGGTTTGGCTTATAGCTTCAACACCTAAAAGATAAATCAAGGCACCCTCTTTTGTCTCCCATGAAAGAAAGTATAAGTGGTCTGAAATAGTCTTTAGTTTTTCCTCGTACTTCTCTCTAAGTATTTCACAGTCTTTTTCAAGAGATTCCTCATTCGTCTCCATTGGATAGCCAGATATATAAAAAGTACCCTTGTCTTCAAATCTCACATTCATATAAATACCCTCCAAAAATGATTTACGAATATATTACCAAATCAAATATGACAACTCTAATTATTATTCTACTATAAAGTTACTGTAAAATGCTATGCCAAAAATAGAAAAAGGAACGTTCAGAGCACGTTCCAAAACCGCGGTCAAACACATTGTGTTCGCGCGTGCGCTTGCTTTTTTATGGCTTGCCAATCATATTAAACTTGAATTAAAAAAGGAACGTGCAAAGCACGTTCCTAAAACCGCGGTCAAGCGCGCGTGCGCTTGCTGGAGGTGTGGAGGCGAGAGCCTCCACGGTCTTTAATCTCTTGATCTGGGTGACAAGATTTGAACTTGCGACCTCTAGAACCCCATTCTAGCGCGCTACCAAGCTACGCCACACCCAGATATGTTATAGGATTACAATCCAAAATTATAATATAGTAGTATATTTTTGTCAATATGGAAATAGTCGAAAATTTCAAAAATAATAGACTTATGGAAATTTTAAAGTTATAATGATACAAAGATAAACTAGAGGTGATTTTTTTGGGCATGAAGGTTGGCATAGGTTACGATGTACACAAACTTGTGGAAGAAAGAGCATTAATTATTGGTGGCGTAGAATTAGATTATGATAAAGGTTTACTTGGTCATTCAGATGCAGATGTACTTATACATGCGATAATGGACGCGTTAATTGGTGCAATGGGCAAGGGCGATATTGGTGTGTTGTTTCCAGACACGAGTGCGAAGTATAAAGATATATCAAGTGTTACGTTACTTAAGGATGTTAAAAGCTTACTTGATCAAGAAAATTATAAAATTATAAATATAGATGCGGTTATAATAGCACAAAATCCGAAAATGTCACCATATATTAGTAAAATGAAAGAAGTTATTGCTGTGGCACTTGATACGGAAAAATCACAGATAAATATAAAAGCAACTACAGAAGAAGGTCTTGGATTTACAGGTAACGGTGAAGGAATAAGTGCGAAAGCAGTTTGTTTAATAGAAAATTAAAGGAGGAAAAATGTGAAAATATTTAACTCTATAACAAGGAAAAAAGAAGACTTTGTAACTGTAGAAGAAAATAAAGTTAGTATGTATGTTTGTGGAGCTACAGTTTATGATTACATCCATATTGGAAATGCAAGACCATATGTAATTTTTGATACAGTACGCAGGTACTTGGAGTATAAAGGCTATGACGTTAACTATGTTCAAAACTTTACAGATGTAGATGATAAGATAATAAATAGGGCGATAAGCGAAAATACTACTATGAATTTAGTTTCTGAAAAGTATATAGATGAAGCAACAAAGGATATAGAGCTTTTGAATATAAAAAAACCTACTCACGCGCCAAAAGTTACAGAGGAAATACCAGAGATAATAGAAATGATAGAAGGTTTAATAGATAAGGATCATGCTTACACTAAAAACGGGGACGTATATTTTCATACAAGAAGTTTTGAAGGGTATGGCAAATTATCTAAGCGGAATTTAGAAGATTTAGAAATGGGTTCTAGGGTAGATATTAATTTAAACAAGAAGGACCCTACAGATTTTGTTTTATGGAAGGCAAGAAAAGAGGGCGAACCTTTTTGGGATTCGCCTTGGGGCGAAGGCAGACCAGGTTGGCATATAGAATGCTCGGCTATGGCGAAGAAGTATTTGGGTGATACTATAGATATACATGCAGGTGGAGAAGATTTAATATTTCCGCATCATGAAAATGAGATAGCTCAAAGTGAGTGTGCAAATGGAAGGCCTTTTGCAAAGTACTGGTTACACAACGGATTTATAAATATTGATAATGAGAAAATGTCTAAATCAAAGGGAAATTTTTTCACGTTAAGGGATATAGCAAATGAGTTTTCTTATGAAGTGGTAAGATTTTTTATACTAACAGCACATTATCGTAGCCCTATAAATTTTAGCAGTGAGCTGCTAAAGTCAGCTGAGACCAGTTTAGAGCGAATAAGTACATGTCTCGGAAATATAAAGTTTATTATAGAAAATTGCACTAGTAAAAATATAACGGACTCTGAAAGGGATAAGATAGAGGAAAGCAAGAGATTTAGGCTAGAGTTTATAGCAAGTATGGACGATGATTTTAATACGGCTGATGCGATATCATTAATTTTTGAGCTTGTAAGGTTTGCTAATACGAACACTACACATGATTCATCTAAGGAGTTTGCGACTCAAATTTATACTGAAATAAATGATTTATGCAATATACTTGGTATTGTTACGACAAGGGACAAGGAAGAAGATGCAAGTGAAGAAATAGAGCGTCTTATAGAAGAAAGACAGCAGGCAAAAAAGAATAAAGATTTTAAAGAGGCTGACAAAATAAGAGACACCTTACTTGAAATGGGCATTATGCTAGAAGACACAAGACAAGGTGTAAGATGGAGTAGAGTCAAATAATGGATAAAGAACATGACGAGTTAAAAGAGTGCACAGATTTATTTGATACTGTTACAGGTGATATTGCCACAAATATAGCGGCACTAAATTTAGCATATATGGGCGATGCTGTTTTTGAAATTTTCGTACGAACAAAGGTATTGAAGCAGGGTGAAGCCCCTGTTAAGACTTTGCATAAGAGATCGGAAAGTTTCGTTAAAGCGGAAGCACAAAGCAAGATGTATCATGAGTTAGAAAAAATTATTACTGAAGATGAGTTACAGATTTTAAAAAGAGGCCGAAATGCGAAGTCTTTTTCTAAGGCTAAGAGCGCGACTATGTCAGATTACAGACATGCGACTGGAGTAGAAGCACTTTTTGGTTATCTTTTTTTAAAGGGTGAGACCGAAAGACTAAAGCAACTTTTTGAAATATGTGTAGAAAATATGAATATATCAGGAGAAAAGTAGACTATGAAAAACAACAGTAAAAATATGAGAAGTACGACGAGAAGTTCAGATAGCAGAAATTCAAATTCAAGAAATCCAAGAAGTTCAGGTGGTGCCAGAAGTTTTGATTCAAGAAATTCAGATACTAGAAGCTCAGGTACTAGAAACTCTGATTCAAGAAATTCGGATACTAGAAGTTCGGGTGGTACTAGAAGCTTCGATTCAAGAAGTGCAAGAAATTCAGACACGAAATTTAGAGGTACAAGAGAAGGAACAAACAGTGATTACAGGAAAAAATTCGATGATCCTGAAGAAGGCTTACGTTTAGAGGGTAGAAATGCTGTACTAGAGGCCTTAAATGGTAATAGAACAATAGATAAGATTTTTGTAAAAAAGGGCGATATTGAGGGTAGCATAAAGGTTATCATCGCAAAGGCAAGAGAAAAGGGCATAGTGATACAAGAAGTAGATAAAATGAAGTTAGACGAGATGAGCCAATCCCGTAATCATCAAGGGGTTATAGCGGCATGTCCAGCTCATGAATATGTAGAGGTTTCAGATATTATAAATAATGCAAGAAAAAAGGGTGAGGAACCTTTTATAATAATACTTGATAATGTGAAGGATCCGCATAATTTGGGCGCAATAATGCGTACAGCTGAATGTGCTGGCGCGCATGGAATAATAATACCAAAGCGTAGAGCTGTAGGACTTACAGGAATAGTAAGCAAGACCTCAGCAGGCGCAATCGAATATGTACCTGTGGCTAGAGTAACTAATATAGTTCAAGCGATAGAGGAATTAAAGAAGGAAGGCATATGGATAGCATGTGGCGAAACGCATGGAAGACCATATTTTAAGGGTGAACTTAAGGGCGCGGTAGCTCTAGTAATAGGGGGCGAAGATGAAGGTGTTGGCAAACTTATAAGCAAAAAATGTGATTTTTCTATAAAGATACCTATGTATGGTGAAATATCTTCTCTTAATGCGTCTGTTGCTGCTGGTTTACTGATGTATGAAGTAGTACGTCAAAGAAATTTTCTTGAGGTACCAGTGGTTATAACTGACAAATAAGCAGAAGGTGGTGTGACGAGGGGTGGCTAAGAGCAAAATAATAGAATATTTATTAGTTGATGGTTATAATATTATTTTTGCTTGGGATGATATTAGTAAAATAGCAGATACATCATTAGATCACGCTAGGAAAAAATTAATAGATATACTTAGTAATTTTCAGGGATATACAAAAGAAGTTATAATAATAGTTTTTGATGCTCATAAGGTGAATGAGGGCAAGGGCTCTGTTGAAACTCATAACAATATTACTGTTGTGTATACTAAGGAGAAGCAAACAGCCGATATTTATATTGAAAAAGTAGTTAAGGAATTTACTAAGAAGTATAAAGTTCGAGTGGCAACTTCGGATGTTGTAGAACAGATTATAGTTATGGGTTCAGGTGCAGAGCTTGTCTCAGCCACAGGTCTTTATAGAGAAGTCAGGAGTATAAATAAAAGAATGGAAACAAGGTATATGAGGGACATAAAGCCAGTAAAGAATAATATGCTAATAGATAACCTTGACGAAAAAACGGCTAAGTTACTGGAGAGTATGCGCATGGGTAAAGGAAGTGTGTAAGCGTTGAATAGAAATTATAATGATATGAGTGATATTGAAATTATATTTTGTATACGTGAAGGAGATACATTAGCACAGGATTTTTTTATTGGAAAGTATAAAAACCTTGTTAGGATGAAGGCGAAGGAATATTTTATTGTGGGGGCTGACAAGGAAGATATTATTCAAGAAGGAATGATTGGTTTATATAAGGCTATTCGTGAATTTGATGAAAATAAGGAAGTGCATTTTTATAGTTTTGCAGGGATATGTATAAGTAGACAGATCATGACGGCTATTAAGACGGCTACTAGACAGAAGCATAAGGCACTTAATTCGTATGTACCGCTCGATATAGAGATTTACAGTAGTAACAAGTCAATGCCAAGTGAGGGATTCAAAGAAAGGGTTTTAACCCCAGAAGAATATCTTATTAATAAGGAATCTAAGGATTACATAGAAGAAAATATATTACAGTCCCTTTCAAGATTTGAGTGGAGGGTTTTAAGTCTGTATTTGGACGGTAGAAGTTATATGGAAATGGCGGATATTATAGATAAAAATGAGAAATCTATTGATAATGCTATTCAGCGTATAAGAAAAAAAGTTGAGAAGATAGTGGTTGACAAGAACTTGACTGACGTGGACAAGTATGCTAAAATTTAGTTTGTTCTGTTGGAAGTTTAGTAAGTTTGCTGCTATGGCTCAGTAGGTAGAGCGTCGCCTTGGTAAGGCGGAGGTCGCGGGTTCAAATCCCGTTAGTAGCTTTTTTAAAGATAAAAAGATGAAATCAAAAGATTAAGGTCAAAAGATTGTGGGCTCTGCCCACACCCGCAAGCGCAGCGCGCTTGACCGCTCTTTTTAAGAACGCGTATACGCGCGTTTTTTTTAAGGGTTTCTTCAGCGAATCTGCTCGGTGTACAGCTACAGTGAAGCTGTTTGCTGGAAGCCGAAAACGGGTCAAGGGTGTAACCCTTGCTGGGGATTTGGGGCGAGAAGCCCCAAGGTCTAAATCTTTTGACTTTAGGCGCGTGCAAGTTTTGATCAAACTTTTTGAAAAAGTTTGTGGGTGTGGGCAAAGCCCACGGTTTTATCTTTTCATTATTTTTATTAGAGCTGAAAAAGAAAAAGATCTTGGGGATTTCATCCCCAAACCCCTGACAAGCGCGGCGCGCTTGACCGCTTTTTTAAGAACGCGCATTCGCGCGTTCTTTTGATATTTTCATCAGAGATGCGTTCGATTAAGGGGATAAAAAAGAAAAAGAAGCATGGAACCTAAAAGGTTTTATGCTTCTTTTTTTGATAGCCTTTGTGTGAATGTTAGAAAAGATTCCGCCACATAAAAGGGGCAGAATCTTGTAAGATTATTGTTAATTATGGATTTTGTTCTCCAGGTTCCTCTTCTTCCTCTTGCTCATCAGGGTCAGCAGTAAACGTAATAGTGAATGGTTGTGTGAAATTAGTATCAACTGTAGTACCATTAGCAACTGAAGCAGTTACAACAACTGTACCTGCAGATGTAACATTAAGTTGGTTGCCATTTAATGTAGCTCCTGTGCCATTAGCCTCAGTTATAGTCCAAGCGATAGTAGAGTTTGCAGATCCAGCTGGATAAACAGTTCCAGTAAGATTTACTGGTGTTCCTACAGTGCCTGTCGTGTCTGGTCCGTTCTCGATTCTTATCACTGCAGTGAAGTCACTTAGTTGATCATCTGGATCTGGTTCTGGTGGTTCTTCTGGTGCTGTTACTGTAAGCGTAAAGGTCTGTGTATGTGGTGCTAAAGTTAAATGTTCATTTGTGTTAGTAGCAATAATGGTAAATGTATACGTACCTGCTGTTACTGTATTAGCTACTGTTAAGATATTACTCTCTGCTATGCTAACGCCAGTAGGTGGCGCATCATTGCCTGTGCCAAAAGCTAACCCAATTGGTCCAGTTCCTTCAAAAGTAAGTTGAAGCGTGCCTTCTGTGCCTTGTACAGCGTTCATAGTATTTGCACTAGTTATTTCTGGTGGTACTGCTGGTGTTATAGTAAGTGTAAAAGGTTGCTCAGAATATATATTTGGTGAAGCTGTGGTATTAGTAGCTCTAACAGTAAAATTATGCGTCCCTGGTAATACTGTAGCAGCTATTGTTAGTGTGCTCGTGCTCTCTGATATAGTAACGCCATCAGGTACTGTGCCTGTTAAGGAGAAGCTAACAGTGTCTTCACCAGCGGTAGCTGCAAGCGTGAGTTGACCAGTAGAACCTTGTGCAACAGTTAAAGTAGGATCGCTTGTTATTTCAGGTAATCCTACTGGTGTTACTGTAAGTGTAAAGTCTTGCGTATATGTTAAAGATGGTATATTTGTGTTAGTAGCAATAATAGTGAACTCATGCGTACCTACTTCTACTGTATTAGCTATTGTTAGTGTATTATCTGATAAGGTAACGCCAGTAGGTGGTGCATTTTCATCTGTGCCGTACGATAAAGTAATTGGTGAATCTCCTGTAGTAGTAATTGTGTGCGTGCCACCTACACCGTATACAAGGCTCAGCTCAGCTACACTAGTTATTTGTGGTGCTACTGCTGGTGTTATAGTAAGTGTAAAAGCTTGCTCAGAAAATAGCGTTTCATCTGCTGTATTTGTAGCCCTAATAGTAAGGTTATGCACCCCTGGAGCTGCTGTGTTAGCTATTGTTAGTACACTCGTACCTGTCTCTATGGTAACGCCATCAAGTGGTGTGCCTGTTAATGAGAAGGCAATGTCGTCAGCTCCTGTAGCTTCAAGCGTAAATTCACCAGCTACACCTTGGTTAACAGTTGTAGAGTTTCCGCTTGTTATTATTGGTGTTCCTGCGGCTACTACTGTAAGCGTAAAGTTTTGAGTAGCACTTCCAACGTCATTAGTAGCTGTAATTGTAAAGTTATGCGTACCTACCTCTACATCATTAGCTATTGTTATTGCGCTTGCGCCCTCTGCTATACTAACTCCATCAGGTGCGTTATCAGATAGCGTAAAGACGATAGTTTCAGTTCCTGTAGCAATAATCGTGAATGTAGCGGCGGTTCCGTGTGTAGCTGTGAAAGTATTTCCACTAGTTATTACTGGCGTGCCTGTAGCAACTAGATTTATTTCAGCTGTAAGGTTTCTTTCGTCAGTTCCAGTTACAGCATCATGAGGGATAATTATTGTGTGAAGTCCAGCATCAATTGGATATTCAAGGTCAGCAAGTGTTAAAGTTGCGTTGCCTCTTGTACCCGCAGCTAGAGTTACTTCTAAAGTTGCTATAGTGTCAGTATCATCATTAATTAAAATGTCGTGTGTATCGTATACCCAATCAAAATCAGTACTAGAAAGTATAGCGATAATTCCATCTGCAAGAGCATCAGTTGGAGCTTGAGTCGTTATACCAGCCACATCTAAGGTAATTGTCGTTGGAGTATCTCCTAACGCAAGGTTACTACTTTCACTTGCAACCGTTATAGTACCCTCGGCACTTCTTCCATTACTTCCAGTCATAGCGGTAGCAGGGATTGCAACTATATAGTTACCTGTAGCCAAAGTATCTGCATCTCCCAGTACATTCAATTCTACATCATCAATAACCGAGCCTTCACTCATATCTAATACTAGGTTTGCAACATGAGTTCTTGTATTGCCGCTTGTATATACTGGTATCGTATGTTCGTTGTTTGCGCCAAGTGCCCAATTCACACCATCTACATCTGCAAATACAGTTTGAAGTGCAGTTCGGAATGTTGCCATATTGGCTGGACTTAGAGCCGAAGTACCATCAAGTACAGGATTTCTAAGAGTAAGTGTACCAATACTGTTTAGTGCAATATTTGGAGTAACAGTTTCGTTATTAACCGTCATAGTAACGACAAATTCACAGCAACCAACTACAGATGCACTAGGAATTACTAATGTATAAGTACCTGTAGGTCTTAGGTTTTCGCCGTTTGTTAAGTTAACTGCTGTTACATTTCCTTGATTATTAGCTGATACAGATAACGATACATCTGCTAACTCATTTCTATTGGAGTTTGTATATACTCTTATGTTGCGTTCATGTCCTTGTAGCCAATTTACTCTACCGCCACCATCTGTAGCTGGTATACTCAATGAATTAAGCGCATCCATAAATGGAGTTTGATTCTCAAGATCACCATTTACAAGATTTAAAGTTATTGGCGCTGGTATAGTTACCATTGGGCGTGCAATAACTATATCTATAGAAATAGCTATTTCAACATTAATTATCGTAGAAGGTATCCTTGCTTCAAATCCTCCACTAGGTAGATTTTGTCCGCCAACTAGAATTATATCTAGTACAACTAGAGTCCTTACTTGGTTAAATGATTCTGCACCAAATGTTGATGATGAATTATCATAGCCTATAACCAGCTCTAAATGTGCGCCCTGTATTCTTTCGTTGTTATCATCATATATAGGTATGGCATGTGTGCCTTCTTCTTCCCACGCGACGGAAACTTCCTGTCCATCAACAAGGACTACCATATTATTAAGTTCGTCTGCAAGTGCTTCTACAGCTTCAGAGCTTAGGCTGTCGCCTTCCATAGGTAATGGTACTGGGTCTTCTTGTATGATTCCTTCAGCGTCACTTGTTAAACCTGGATCTGGTAAATCATCAGGAGTTGTAGTTCCGTCGCCACCGCCAGGTAGATTATCTCCAGGTGGGGGAGTAACAGGTGGTCCAGGTGGTGTAATAGGAGGTTGTGTAGGTGGAGTAGGGTTCCAGCCACCTCCGCCGCCACCGATATTACCGCCACCAGTTCCAGTGCCGATACCGCTTAGACTAGGTTGATTTGAGCCACTCGCAAGATTCTGAATTATAGAATTATTTGCAACTGTAACGCCAGTTGCATTTATAGTAGCACTCGCTATTCTTCCATTTCCACTTATAGAGGTTCTAGCTGCATTTATAACTGCATTTGCAACGTTAGTATTTGCATCAAGAGTTAATCTTGAACCTGTAGCTGATTCAGAAATAGTTAAATTCTCTACAGTTGTACCGCCAGAGTTCCTTAAACGCAATCTAGTATTCGGCTGATTAACATATACATCATCAAATGAGCCAAGAAGATGTACATTTGTGCTATTTATGTATACTGCGCCATTTACAGTTACATTACTAAGAGAAACAAGTTGGCTTCTATGACTTTCTGAAATCACAAGATCACCGTTAATCACAAGATTCTGTACTTCAAGAGCACTTGTTCCTGCAATTCTTACATCTCCATCAATCGTTTGTACTTCACTTGTACCAAAACTGCTAGTTATTAAAGTTGCATCATCAGAAATTACTACATCTTCATTATCCATATCTGGAGCGTATGGAGTCACTACAGCCCCTTGACCACCACCAAGGAAGTTATTACGAACACTAGATAGTACAACTGCTGATTCAGCTCTTGTCATATTATTAGTAGGTCTAAACGTTCCGTCAGGGAAGCCCCTTATAATTCCTGCTTCTGCAACTGCACTTACTGAACTTTCGGCCCAACTTGGTATTTCAGCTGAATCAATAAAACCAGCGTTAGGTGCAGTAGGTAGGTTAAGAATATTATTTAGGATAACTACAACTTCAGCCCTCGTAATATTATTATTTGGTCTTAACGTTGCGTCTTCAAAGCCTCTTACATATCCAGCTGCAATCGCTCGTCTAACTTGACTTACATACCACGCATTCGGATTTACATCAGAAAAATGAATTTCGGTTTCATCAGTAAAACCAAAGGTATTATTAATCATGGTGAAAAATTCGGCTCTTGTGATAGTAGAATCGGGATCAAAGTTACCGTTATCTCTACCATTTACAATACCATCACTAGCTAGGGAATTAATATGCTGATATGCCCAATGATCACTGTTAATATCACCAAAACTTCTTGCATACACACTCAAAGGTGGTGTGCTTGTGCTTAGTGCAACAACTAAAGTTGCCGCGGCCATTCTTTTTAACTTATACTTCATGCTTTTTTTTCACTCCTCTTATTATTAAGTGTAATTAAACTTGTGTTGACAAATATATAATAATATACTATCCTAAAAATGTAAAGTGTTCAGAAACATGTGCTTAAAAATGATTAGAAAATGAATTGATAAGTTCACTCCTTACATAATGAATTTTTTGTTTGACGGTACATATCTGAACGCTTTACTTGAATGATTAAAAGATAAGGATCAAAAGATAAAGGTCAAAAGATAAAGATCATGGGCTTCGCCCATACCCACAAGGGTTTCACCCTTGACCCATTTTTAAGAACGCGCGCATGCGCGTTCTTTTTTTTCATTCTAAAGTATAAGTTGAAAAAGGGTGAAGCGCATGTGCACTTTACCCTTTTTTTTAAACACGCATGTGCATGTTATTTTTTTAGTGTAATTAAGTTTATGTTGACAAATATATTGTAATGCATTACTCTAAAATCGTAAAACGTTCAGAATTGTATGCTTAAAAAGTGTATAAAAATGAATTGATAAGTTCACTCCTTGGATAATTCAAATTTTTTGTTTGACAACGCAAATCTGAACGCTTTACTTAAAGGATTAAAAGATAAAGATCTTAGGCTTTCAGCTCACTTTAGTATACCGTAATTTCCCGACAAGCGCGTATGCGCTTGAAAAAAGGGTCAAGGGTGAAACCCTTGTGAGGTGTGGGGCGTAGCCCCGCAGTTTTAATCTTTTAACCCCCTTTTAAGAACGCGCGTATGCGCGTTCTTTTTTTGCTTTAAAATATAAATCGAAAAAAGGGTTACAATCGGTGGAGCCGAAACGCGGTCAAGCACATTGTGCTCGCGCGTGAGCTTGTCTGGGGAAAAGGCGCGCCTTGGGGTGAAACCCCCACGGTCTAAATCTTTCGACTTTAATCTTCTGACCCTAAACTTGACAAAATAATGAGTATAGAAGATAATAAAAAATGACGCTAATGTCATAAAAAAATTACAGAGGTGTGAAATGCCTGATAGCAGGTCGGATAAAAAAAGAGAACTAATATTAACAAAGGCTCATCAAGTTTTTATACGTAAGGGCTTTGCTTCTACTACAATGAAAGATATTGTAGATGAATGTGAAATAAGTCGTGGTGGGGTTTATTTGTATTTTAAATCTGTGGACGAAATTTTTATGCAACTTATTCTTACTAGGAATAGTGCAAAATTAAACGAAACAAGAGCTTGTATTGCAGAAGACAAAAGCTTTAAAGAATTAATAGATGAATATTTTGAAAAACAAAAAAAACGACTTATGAATATGGAAAATAGTTTGCTTATGGCAATGCATGAATACCGTTTTGCAAACAGATCAAATAATTATAACGAAATTTTTCATGACCAATATTTAAATACTAAGACCGTTATATTAGAGTTATTAAATTATGGTGCAAGACAAGGTGATATAAAGAATAAAGATGTTGAGGATTTGGCTATAAATATAATGCTTTTTATAGAGGGAATAAGTACTCTTGCTGTGACTTCTAAGGTTTCAGAAAAAGTTATAGATTCTCAAATTAATTTTGTGAAAAATATTATATTTACAAATAGAGATTAAAAGGAGCGAATAGGTTTGAAAATTGTTATAACTTCAGGAGGAACATCAGAAAAAATTGATAGTGTAAGAAGAATTATTAATACCTCTACTGGAAAACTTGGAAGCTTAATAGCTGAGGAGTTTTATAAGACAGATTCGAATATAGAAATTATATATTTATGTTCAAATAGTGCAGCGTTACCGAACGTACCTTGTACAATTGTAAAAATAGATAGCGCAAATGAAATTAAAAATTACTTAGAAAATCTTTTAAAAACTGAAACGATAGATGCTGTTATTCATTCAATGGCTATTAGTGATTATCATGTTTCAAAGATTTCTGATTTGGATGAAATCATAATCCATATATCAACCAAATTGCAAGAAAATAAGGCAATATTAGAAAGTTGTACGGACACATACGATTTAATTAAATCTGAAATAACAGAAGGCTGTACAAAAATGGGTACAGAAAAAAAGATAGGCTCAAATATTCCAGAATTAGCAATTTTCATGAAAAGGAATCCAAAAATAATAAGTATAATAAAAAACTTACAGCCTAAAACTATTCTGGTCGGCTTTAAACTTTTAGTTAATGTACCTGAGAAAGAATTATTTGAAGTAGCCAATAATTTGCTAAAGGCTAATAATTGCGATTTTGTTTTAGCTAATGATTTAAACAATATTACTGCAGACGAACATAGAGGAACTTTAATAAGTGCAGATTCATCTAGCACATCCTTAAGAACAAAAGAGGAAATAGCAGAGGCAATAGTACGGAATGTACTAATAAAATTAAGAGGGGAGTAACAGTGAAAAGTGAACATAATACTTGGTGTGACAGGAAGCATAGCAGCTTATAAGGCGGCCGATATAACAAGCCAATTAGTAAAGAAGGGCTGGAATGTAAATGTAGTAATGACTAGGGGCGGAACAGAGTTTATAACACCCTTAACATTTCAAACTCTATCAAAAAATAAAGTTTATACAGATGTGTTTCAAGAGCGGGAACCACATGAGGTAAAACATATAGGACTATCTCAAAGAGCTGATATTTTTTTAATAGCACCAGCTACAGCAAATGTTATTGGTAAAATAGCAAATGGTATAGCAGACGATATGTTAACATCGCTCGCGCTTTCAGTTACAGGCATACCTAAGATAATAGCACCAGCTATGAACACTAGGATGTACGAAAATAGTATTGTTCAGGAAAACATAGAAAAACTTAAAAATTATAATTACGAATTTATAGAGCCAAGAGAAAGTATGCTTGCTTGTGGCGATGTAGGAAAAGGCGCACTAGCTAACGTATCTGATATTATAAACTTTGTATTGGCAGCGGCGGGAGAAAAAAATGATACTTGCAGTTAACATTGGTAACACAAATATTGCAATTGGCTTTTTTAATGATAATAATTTAACAGTTAAGCGTTACAGCCACAAGAAATGTGAATTACATGAGGAATTTGTAAATTCTTTTCGATCAGATATATCAGCCACTAAGGAAATTACATCTATCGCAATTGCTTCTGTGGTACCTAGGCTAACACATGTTATATCGTATATATTATTGAAGGAAACTGGAAAGCAACCACTTATAATAGATACTAGTATGGACTTAGGATTAGATTTTTCGGCTTATGATTCTAGTCTCCTTGGTATTGATAGGCTTCTATGTTGTGTTGCGGCATTAAAGAAATATGAATCACCAGCAATAATTTTTGATTTGGGCACGGCTATAACAGTAAATGTAATTAATAAAGAGGCTTGCTTTATAGGTGGGGTTATACTACCTGGAGTTCAAATGGGGCTTGAGGCTCTAACTAAGGGTACAGCTCTTTTACCAAAAGGCGATCTTCTAGCACCAAGCACAGTTATAGGTAATAATACTGCTACTTGCCTAACTTCTGGAGCAATATATGGAACAGCATCTATTATAGAAGGAATGGCAAGGAGAATAGAAGATGAACTTGGATATAAGTGCCTTGCTATAATTACGGGTGGTAATGCAGAAGATATTATTCCTTATTCAGATGTAGACTTAATATATGAACCAAACCTTCTACTAGAAGGTATCAAGGAGATTGTAAAAGTATGATAAAAATAGGATTTATAGGGGCGGGTAAGGTAGGTTTTTCGCTAGGCAAATATTTTAAAAAGAAGGGGCTATTCGTTTCAGGATATTATAGCAGAACTAATAATTCAGCAAATGAAGCAGCCGAATTTACTCATACTGAAGTTTTCGGTAGCATGGAGAAGATCGTACACGCAAGTGATATTTTATTCTTGACTGTTTCAGATTCGGCAATATCTGAAATTTGGGAGACCTTAAAGACTATGCCGATTGATGATAAAATCTTTTTCCATTGTAGCGGCGCGTTGTCCTCTGAAATCTTTACGGATATAGAAGATTTAAATGCATACGGTTATTCCTTTCATCCTATGCTTTCAATAAGTGATAAGAAGGAATCTTATAAGGATCTCGAAAGTGCTTGCTTTACAATAGAGGGTTCAGCTAAATACTTAAATACTGTTAAGGAAATGGTTGAGGAGGCAGGGAATAAGGTATATATTATTCCCCCAACAGGCAAAGTTTTGTATCATACTGCGGCTGTGTTTGCTAGTAATTTTACTATAGCACTAGCACAAATAAGCATAGATTTATTAAAGAGGTCAGGGTTTAAGGATGCTTCCGTTTTATATCCTCTTATGGTTACAAACATAGAAAATATTATAGAAGATGGTACAACTATGTCCTTAACTGGACCCGTTGAAAGAGGCGACGTGGAAACAATATCTAAACATATATCTTCCTTAGAAGATGATGAGAAAAAAATATATGCTCTACTTACTAAAAAACTTATCAGTATTTCTGAAGAAAAAAATCCAGATATTAATTATGATGAGCTTAAATCTATGATTGGAGAAATAATACAATGAAAAATACAGTAACGACATTTAAAACAGCCAAAGATAATAATGAAAAACTAACCATGTTAACAGCCTACGATTACTCTACTGCTAAGATTATGGATGAGTCAGGAATTAATGCAGTTTTAATTGGTGATTCCCTTGGTATGGTAGTCTTAGGCTATGATAATACATTAGCTGTAACTATGGAAGATATAATATACCACACAAAGGCAGTTGCAAGAGGTGCAAAGAATGCACTTGTTATTGCTGATATGCCTTTCATGTCGTATCAAGTATCTGTAAGTGAAGCTGTAGCCAATGCTGGCAGACTTATAAAGGAAGGTAATGCCGAAGCTGTTAAGCTAGAGGGTGGCGTTAATGTTTGCGCACAAATACGTGGAATTGTTAATGCATCTATTCCTGTTATGGCTCATATAGGATTAACTCCTCAATCTGTTAATGCATTTGGTGGCTTTAAGGTGCAAGGTAAGAGCGAAAAGGCGGCACAGGAGTTAATAGACGCAGCTAAGGCTGTAGAGGAGGCTGGAGCGTTTGCTATAGTTCTTGAATGTATACCAGCTAAATTAGCAGAAATAATTACAAATAGCGTTTCCATTCCTACAATAGGTATAGGTGCAGGTGATAAATGTGATGGACAAGTTCTAGTATATCAAGATATGCTTGGTATGTTTTCAGATTTTAGACCTAAGTTTGTTAAGCAATATGCGGATCTAGGATCACAGATGAAGACGGCATTTTCAGAGTACATTAATGAAGTAAAGGGTGGGCAATTTCCTACTGAGGAACATAGTTTCAAAATTTCAGAAGACGTTATTAGCAAGTTATACTAACTAGGAGCGGTGAATTTGATGGAGTTAATAGATAATATAGAAAATGTTCGAGAAAATATATATGAATGGAAAAGAAAAGGCGAAAGCATTGGCTTTGTACCAACCATGGGCTTCTTACATGAGGGACACGAAAGTCTCATAAAACGAGCAAAAAAAGAAAATGACCATGTTGTTGTAAGTATATTTGTGAACCCTAAGCAATTTGGGGCTAATGAAGATTTAGACACATATCCAAAGGACTTAGAAAGGGATATGGAAATTTGCGAAAGGGCTGGTGCTTCTTTTATTTTTTGTCCTGAACCATTAGAAATGTATCCTTCAGGTTTCTATAGTTTTGTTGATATAGACGCACTATCATCAAATCTATGCGGCAAAAGTAGACCTTCACATTTTAGAGGAGTTTGTACTGTTGTAGCTAAACTTTTTAATATTGTTACTCCTGATAGGGCATACTTTGGGAAAAAAGATGCTCAACAGCTTGCAATTATAAAACAAATGGCACTTGATTTAAATATAGATGTAGAGATTGTAGGGTGTAAAATTGTACGTGAGAAAGATGGATTAGCAAAGAGTTCACGTAATTCATACTTGAGTACAGAGGAGCGCGAGGCAGCAACTATACTTAGTAAATCACTTAGAGCAGGAAAGGATTTATTAAATGGAGGCGAAAGGGATTCAAAGCTAATAATAGATATAATAACAAATAATATAAACTCAGAGCCCTTAGCCAAAATAGATTATGTAAGTGTAGTTGACATGAATAATCTTGAAGATGTAAAAGAAACAGTAGAAAGTTCTGTGCTTGTTGCCATAGCAGTATTTATTGGAAAAACTCGCCTAATAGACAATTTCTATTTTTATGTGTAATAAACCACATCATCTTGTGCAATACTATAGTAAGTAAATTTAAGAGATTAAGACCAGAGATTAAGACCGTGGAGGTTTCACCTCCACACCACCGACAAGTGCACGCGTTTAAAAAGGTTTTGGCAAAAATATAAAGTCTTTAGAGCGCATTTGACTGCTTCAAGTAACATCATGACTTTGAAAGACTTTAGTCAAAATCGTATTTCTTAGCAACGGCGTAGCCGTTGCTTTAAAGTTTTTGGTCAAGCTTTTTTCAAAAAGCTGCGGGTGCGGGCAGAGCCCGCGGTTTTAAAGGTTTTTATCTTTTAAGATGATAGGTGATACTCATGGATAGAACAGAAAAATTTTTGGATTTATATAAGGAACTGGAGATTGTCGGAAGACGTGAATATTACCCTAAGTTGCCTAAGAATGTAAATATGATAGGTATGCTTATGAGGCATCCCAGCTTAAAAAAATATCAAGATGATTTAAACTACTGTAGGATAGTAAGGAATTTTATTACTCATAATCCAAAGGTAGCAGGGAATTATCCAATAGAACCATCAGAAGAAATGATACAATTTTTAAGTAGCTTAATAGAATCTATTGGTAAATCGTATTTAGCTCTAAGTTCGTCTATAAAGAGACAAGAAATGATAACCGCTACTAAAGAAGATAAAGTTATAGATGTTATGCACCTAATGGAAAAACATGCTTATACACATATGCCTATTATAGAAAATAATAAGCTTTTTGGCGTATTTAGTGACCATACCATATGTTCGTATATGCTGGAGAGAAAATATTTTAAAATAGACGATGATACTAAAATAGGTGAACTTGAAAAATTTTTATTAGTGGAGTCTCATAAAAGTGAATTTTTTGCATTTAAGGACAAGCGGGCAAAGCTACACGAAGTTGAGGAATTATTTGATAACACTTATAAAAATTCTAAGTTGCTTGCAACTGTCTTCATAACCTCCGATGGTACAACAGGAGGCAATTTAGAAGGCATGATAACTCCCTGGGATTTATTAAGCGATGGCAAATAGGCAAATTTTAAAGTTTAAAGCCATAAAAGATTAAAATCAAAACCGTGGGCCTTCAGCCCACACCCGACAAACGCACGCGCGCTTGACCGCGTAATGGCGCGAGCTACGCTCGCGCCTTCTTATTGATTTCTTCATCACATACTAAAAAAAACCTTACAAAAAAAGCGGTCAAGCGCGCTGCGCTTGCGGAGGTTTGGAGGCAGAATCTCCAAGGTTTTTTTTTTGACTTTAATTTTTGGTAATGATATAATTATATGAAATTCAGTCATGTAATGTAAGATTTGTGCACCGTTTTATGGGCATTTCTCAGGGTCTGGGTAAATTTGAATAAAAAAATGAAAAATATCTTTACAAAACATAATTAATGTGATACTATTTTAAGCACAGGATTGTGAACGCGAATCCTTCTAGGATGGTGAGTACTACATTAGGAAACTAATGTTATAGAAATTTTAAAGTACGCTAAACCTATTAATGATTAGATGTTTCTCTTACGAGGCATTTATTGTTGATGGGTTTTTTTATGTGCTTTTTGGGAGGTGAAAAATATGAAAATAAATAAAATTTTAAACAACAATGTAATTGTAGCACGTGACGAACAGAATAAAGAAGTTATTGTTATGGGAAAGGGTTTGGCTTTTGGATTAAAAGTTGGTGAAGATATAGATGAAAGTAAAATTGATAAAACATTTGCTCTAAACGATAGTAAAGAAATTTCTAGGTTTCAAGAGTTAATGGAGCAAGTACCTGAAGAATGCTTAGAGATATCCGAAAGATTAATTGATTTTGCAAAAGAGCGACTAGGTAAAAAGCTAAATAATTCGATTTATATAACTTTAACTGATCATATAAACACAATGATAGAACGTGCAGAAATAAACGCCTATGTTAAAAATACAATGTTATGGGATATTCGCCGTGTTCATCGAGATGAATTTCTTGTAGCTGAGGAAATAGTTGAAAGATTTAATAAACATCGAGGGGCTAAATTTGATTCGCATGAAGCGGCAAATATAACTATGCATCTTGTGAACGCACAAACAGACTTAGGATTTTCAGCAACAACCAACATCACAAAGGTCATGTCAGAAATCCTAAATATCATCAAGTATAATTTTAGAATTGTCTATGATGAAGATTCTCTGTCCTATTATCGACTTATAGTTCATCTAAGGAGTTTCGCCCAACGCCTATTCTCTGGAACAACATATGGTGATACTGGAGATACGGAACTACTTCAACATATTAAAAATAAATATTCTAAATCCTATCACTGCTCACAATTAATAAAAAAACATATTCACGATTCATATGGATATGAACTTGAGGATGAAGAATGTATGTATTTGACAATTCACATCGAAAAGGTAGTAAAGGATAGTAATAAGGTATAAAACGTGGATGGTGACATTAAGTTGGCCAAACCTCTATTATTCTAAAAATATAATTAGAAACTGGAGGGTTTAAAATGAGTAAATATACTGAATTAGCAACTAAAATCTTAGAAAAAGTTGGTGGAGCTGAAAACATCAATGATTTAACACATTGTATTACACGACTTCGTTTTAAATTAAAAAATGAAAGTATTGCAAAAACAGAAGAATTAAAAAACATGGATGGTGTTGTTACCGTTATGCAATCAGGTGGGCAATATCAAGTTGTAATTGGAAACCATGTTGGAGATGTTTTTGAAGAGGTAATGAGATTACGTGGCGGTTCTTCTTCATCGCAAGATACTGGACCAAAGGAAAAGCAAAAGTTTTTTGATATGTTATTAGACGGATTATCTGGAGTTTTCCAACCATTCTTAACGATATTAACTGCAGGTGGTATGATTCGTGGTATTACAGCTTTGCTAGTTTTCTTAGGAGTATTTGAGCGTGGTAGTGGAGCGTTTATTATGCTTGATAACATAGGTGACACAGTATTTATGTTTATGCCTGTGTTTATTGGTTTAACTGCAGCAAGAAAATTTAGAGTTAATGAATTCGTCGGCATTCTTTTAGGTGCAGGTCTAATGAACCCCAATCTTTCCTTGACAACACTAAGTGCCGCTGGGGACCCAATTATGACAGTTTTTTATGGGACTATCTTTGAAAGCCCTATTCATCAAACATTCTTTGGTATTCCTTGGATTGCACGTAACTATGCATCATCAGTTATTCCAATTGTTTTTATCATATTGTTAGCGAGTCAAGTACAGAAACCACTTAAAAAATTTATACCTAGTGTAGTTGCAAATTTCCTTGTTCCATTTTTCACTGTTTTAATCACACTACCATTAGGCTTCCTAATTGTAGGTCCAATCTTTACAGTAGTAACTGACCTATTAATGGTATTTTTCGACTTCGTTATTGGAATTTCACCAGTTCTATTTGGTGCTATTGCTGGTTTTTTCTGGCAAATACTTATTATCTTTGGATTACATTGGGCAATTGTTCCGCTAGGAATTGCTCAATTTGCAGCTAATGGTTGGAACCAAATTACAGGACCACTTATGCTTATTACCTTTGGTCAAACTGCTGCACTTATTGCTTTATATTTCAAGCTAAAAGACCCAAAAGAAAAAGAGTTAGCAGTACCTGCTATCATTTCTGGTATTGTAGGTATTACTGAGGCAAGTATTTACGGTTTTACATTAAAAAGAAAAGCTGTTTTCCTTTATACCTGTATTGCAGGGTCAATAGGTACAGCATTTGTAATGACAAGGGACGTTAGAACATGGAACCAAGGTGGTTTAGGAATCTTTACTTTACCTAACTTTATTCGTCCTGATGGTTCACTTGATGATTTAATTAGTAAATTAATTGGTATTGTAATTGCAATAGTTATAGCATTTTCATTAACATGGTTCTTTCACAAAGAACCAGAAATTACACATCCAGAATCACAACCAGAGCCAAAGCCAGATACAAAAACAAATTCAGCATCTGTTAAAAACACAAAAATTATGTCGCCAATGACTGGAGATGTTAAATCGTTAAAAGAAGTTAAAGATGAAGCTTTTTCACAAGGGTTACTCGGTAAAGGCATTGCTGTTGAGCCGACAACTGGTAAAGTAGTTGCTCCAGCTGATGGAGTTATGACAACATTATTCCCTACTCATCACGCAATCGGAATTACAACTAATGATGGTGCTGAAATTTTGATTCATATTGGAATGGATACAGTTCAACTAGAAGGTAAACACTTTACTGCAAAAGTTGCTCAAGGTGAGAAAATAAAGAAAGGGCAAGTTCTAGTAGAGTTCGATATGGAAGCAATTAAAGCGGAAGGATATTCTCTTATAACACCAATTATTATTACAAATACACAAGATTACACTGATATTATTGAAACAGACCAAAGAAGCGTTACTACTAACGATACACTAATTAATATTTTAGCTTAATAGAATGGGGATGGTTAAAATGAAAAAAAGATTAGTAAGTTTATTAGGTGGTATGTCTATGTTAGGTTTGGTGACAGGTTGCCAAAACTATTCTAGCTTAAGTACTCCAGATGCAACACAAATTATTGCAGAAAACATTGTAAGTTTGAGTAATATTTTGGAAGGTGATATCAGTTACCGAATGGTAGTAGAAGGTTTTGATTGGGGTGCTGGAACTACAGCATTAATCATTGATTTAGGTGACCAACAAGTTAATTCTTCCATGCTTGATGTAAATGATTTTGAGGTTTCTGTTTTCCGCCAAAATCAAGGTGGAACTTATGAAGAACGTACAATATTATCTGTTTATACAAGCGATGCTTATGGAAACGAATCTACAACAGCATCATCATTTATAACAATTGAATTAGAAGTAACTCCACAGTCAGGGAATCCATTTTTCTTCTTCTTTGATGCTGGAGTAATGGGTAATATGTGGGCTGACCCATATGCTCATACTATCACCTATAGAGGAACTGAATTATCTCCAGTTCAGACTGGTAGAATTATGCCTTTAACTGATAAATTTAATTTAGATGGTGAATTTACAGGCTCAGATGGTGTCTCAATTCAATATGCTTACTTTCAACCACAAGCGTCTGAAAGTCAACCATTAATTGTTTGGCTACATGGTGCTGGAGAAGGTAGTTTAGATGGAACAGTTGGAACAGAGATTCTACTTCTCGGGAATCGTGTTACACAATTAGTTGCACCAGAAATTCAAGATATCTTAGGCGGAGCATACATACTTACGCCTCAAACAGGAACACGCTGGTTAAATAGTGGTGATTGGGCTCATGTTGATGGGCAATCAAAATATGAAACAGCCTTAATAGAATTGATTGAAACATTTATCGCTAACAATCCAAACATTGATACTGATCGTGTTTATATTGGCGGAGGCTCAAATGGTGGATTCATGGCACTACGTGTTCTATTCTCCAGACCAGATTTAATTGCAGCAAGCTTACCGATTTGTATCTATTTTGACCCTAGTGCAATCAGCGAGGAAGAAATCGCAAAAGTTGTTGATATTCCAATGTGGTTAGTTCATGATATAAATGATCCAACAACACCATTTGAACATACTGAGTCATTATATAATCGCCTACTAGCAGCAGGTGCAACAAATGTTCACCTAACGTACACAGATGGTATTTATGATACGACAGGACAATTTTTTGATGAAGAAGGCAATCCACATCGCTTCCATGATCACTGGACTTGGGTACCAGTTCTAAACAATGAAGTAGAGACAGAAATTGATGGTCAAACTATTACGATTTTTGAATGGTTAGCGGCACAAAGTCGTTAGTTATTTAAAAGATTAAGACCTTGGGCTCAGCCCAAACCCACAAGCTTTTTAAAAAAAGCTTGACCAAAAATTTTAACGCATGCGCACAGCGCATGCTATTATACTACCCTAACCAACAAGCGCGAGCATCGCTCGCGCAATAACGCGGTCAAGCGCGCGTGCGCTTGTCGGGGGAGGGGGGGGTGAAGCCCCCACGGTCTTAATCTCTTAAAAAAAGGAGGAATTATGATATGAAAAAAGGATTACCAGAAGGATTTTTATGGGGCGGTGCAACTGCTGCAAACCAGTGCGAAGGCGGATATAACGAAGATGGTCGTGGACTAGCTAATGTTGATGTATGCCCACATGGTGCAGACAGATGGGACGTTGTTGCAGGCAAGAAAAAAATGTACGATTTTGAAGAAGGGTATTATTATCCTGCAAAAGAAGGAATCAATTTTTATCATACTTATAAGGAAGATATTAAGCTATTTGCGGAAATGGGATTTAAAACTTTTAGACTATCTTTAGCGTGGACAAGAATTTTTCCTAATGGTGACGAACTAGAACCAAATGAAGCAGGATTAAAGTTTTATGATAACGTTTTTGATGAATGTTTAAAATATGGTATTGAGCCACTTGTAACAATTGTTCATTTTGATATACCAATGCATTTAGTTAAAACAATTGGTGGCTGGCGTAGTCGTGAAATGATTGGGCATTACGTAAGATTTGCTGAAACTGTATTCAAAAGATACAAGGATAAAGTTAAATACTGGTTAACATTCAACGAAATTAATATGTTAATGCATTTACCGTTTATGGGTGCTGGAATTTACTTTGAAGAAGGTGATAATCAAGAACAAGTTAAATTTGATGCTGCACACCATGAATTAGTGGCAAGTGCTACTGCAACAAAGGTAGCTAAAGAAATTAATCCAGAATTTAAAATAGGTTGTATGTTAGCAGCGGCAAAAACTTATGCTAATACAGCAAATCCAGATGATGTATGGAAGTCGATGGAAAAAGACCGCGAAGACTTTTTCTTTATTGATGTACAGTCACGTGGCGAGTACCCAAGGTTTGCATTAAACGAACTTGAGCGTAGTGGAATTACAATTCCATGGGTAGATGGAGATAGAGAAGTACTTAAAAACAATACAGTAGATTTTATTTCATTCTCATACTATTCATCACGCTTAACAAGTGCTGATCCAGAAGTTAATAAAAAAACGTCAGGAAACGCATTTGCGACTCTAAAAAATTCATACCTTAAAGCAAGTGAATGGGGCTGGCAAATTGATCCGTTAGGAATCCGTATAACGATGAATATGCTATATGATCGTTATCAAAAACCACTATTTATCGTTGAAAATGGACTAGGCGCAGTGGACGAACCAGACGAAAACGGATATGTTGAAGATGATTACCGTATTGATTATTTACGCGAACATTTAAAACATATGATTGACGCAGTAAATTTAGATGGTGTTGAATTACTAGGGTACACGTCTTGGGGTTGTATTGATTTAATAAGTGCTGGAACTGGAGAAATGAAGAAACGTTATGGCTATATCTACGTTGATCGTGATAATGAGGGTAACGGAACACTGAAGCGCACGCCTAAAAAATCGTTCCACTGGTATAAGAAAGTTATTGCAAGTAATGGCGCAGATTTAGATTAAAATAAAAGATTAAAACCTTGGGGCTATCCGCCCCAAACCCCGACAAGCGCACGTGCGCTTGACCACGTAAGGGAACGCACATACGTGCGTTCTTTTTTTATTTTTGAAGTTCCAGACAGAAGCCAAATATCTTCAAGTTTAAAAAAGCTTGACCATGTAATGGCGCAAGCGTAGCTTGAGCTTAAAATGGGTTAAGGGTAAAACCCTTGTAAGACCTTGAGGGCTTCCGCCCTCAAACTCCTGACAAGCGCATGTGCGCTTGACCACGTAAGGGAACGCACATACGTGCGTTCTTTTTCTATTTTTGAAGTTCCAGACAGAAGCCAAATATCTTCAAATTTAAAAAAGCTTGACCATGTAATGGCGCAAGCGTAGCTTGAGCTTAAAATGGGTTAAGGGTAAAACCCTTGTAAGACCTTGAGGGCTTCCGTCCTCAAACTCCTGACAAGCGCATGTGCGCTTGACCACGTAAGGGAACGCACATGCGTGTGTTCTTTTTTTATTTTTGAAGTTCCAAACAGAAGCCAAATATCTTCAAGTTTAAAAAAGCTTGACCACGTAATGGCGCAAGCGTAGCTTGAGCTTAAAATGAGTTAGGGGTGAAACCCTTGCAGGGGTGTGGGGACGGAGTCCCCACGGTCTTTATCCTTAAAACCTTCTTCAATTGAAACCGTAAGAATAAAAAAAGAACGCACGTATGTGCGTTCTTAGAAAAGCGGTCAAGCGTGCTACGCTTGTCGGGGCGGTGGGGCGGAAGCCCCACGGTCTTAATCTTTTGATTGTTCTTTTTTTTATGATATAATACTTTAGAAAAAAGGAGGAGTTTGATTATGAAAAAATTATTATCAATGATATTTATTATGGCTATGTTTGTTGGATGTGCACCTAATAATGATGGAGCTAACGAACCAAGTGGGGTAGGTGCTGATAATGCAATTGGTAGCGGAGTTGACGATGAAATCGACAATGAAATTGTGGGTACTATATTAGACTTTTTCCCATTTGCAGAAAATACAACGGTACGCTCTTCAAGTGATTTATTGGCAGGTAATCAAGATATTTTTACTGGTCATATAAATAACAATAGAAAGCAACAAAGAATAGTGACTCACAATATAGAAATGACAGCAGTACTTGAATATGCAGATGGTTATTTACGTCAAATTTTCAGTTTCCCACATCACTATGTATTTGAAGATATAACAGATATAGCTAGTAATACAAATATAGTAATATTAAGTGAGCCTCTTAGACTTGGTCATTCATGGGAAGCAGGAGACGCTGACGGTGTAAGTACTATAACAAGCGTAGATTCTATAGTACAGACTCCAATGGGGGAAATGGAGGCAATAGAGGTTACAACAGAATTTAGAAATGGCGATGTAGAAAGAATTTATTTTGCGCGTGGGATAGGGATTATTAAAACTGACTACACAACAACGACACAAGGAAATACAATACATGTTACAACTTATTTAGAAGAAGTAATAAGTGGTGGACTTGAAGTAAACAAGATTTTATTTTTTCCAGATGATATGATATTAGATTTAGATAATGAAATAAGAACAGTAACTATAGAAACTAATCAAGATTTTATACCATTATTTGAAGATACGTTAAGACAAGCACCAGAGGGTAGACAAGCAGGCCTTATTGATGATAATGTGAATATCAATAGTATAGAACTTGATAGAAATAATAATCTTGTAACAGTAGATTTTTCTTCAAATTTTATAGACAACCTTGGAGGTGGCGGACATGAGGAATTAGTACTTCAGGCTTTAGCTAGTACTTTTGGAATGTTTTATAGAGTAGAAAATTTCAGAATTACACTAGATGGAAATAATTATGAATCAGGCCATTTTGAAATGGGTGATGATGAATTTATTACATGGATTGATAATGAAGAAATATCAGAGTAGTTAGAAGCTGTATTCATGAAAGGAAAAAGACCGTGGACTCCGTCCACATCTGCGATTTTTTGGAAAAATCGAGTAGAACTTTTATGAGACACGCACATACGTGCGTTCTCAATGGGATCAAATGCCCAGCGTTTGCGCGGGTGTGGGGCGCGTAGCCCCACGATTTTATAAAATTTTTATCCATGAATACAGATTCTTAAATTTGGGGCATTATCAAAAGAGGGGGTAGAAATGTGCCAAGATTAAAAAAGAATCAGCAAATTAGACTAGTAGATACACGTACAATTACTGTCATTGGAAAATTAGGTGAGGGTGGACAAGGTATTGTATATAAGGTACGTATAGATGATACGGGCGAAGAAAAAGCTTTAAAGTGGTACTTTATTGAAAAGATAAAAAAACCACAGGAGTTTTACGATCATCTTAGGCATAATATTCTTAAGGGTTCTCCATCATCCGCTTTTATTTGGCCAGAAGAAGTTACGGAGTGGGTAGATAATGCTTTTGGATATATAATGCGTATATTTCCAGACGAATATAAGAGTTTCTCTAAATATATTATGGCAAAGTCACATTTTAGTAGCTGTAATGCGATGGTTAATTCCGCGCTTAATATTGTAGCTGCTTTTAATGATTTGCATAACAAGGGATATAATTATCAAGATTTGAACGATGGAAATTTTTCAATTGATCCTAGTAATGGCAACGTTTTAATTTGTGATAATGATAATGTTGTAGCGTATGGAAAATCCTCAAATGTTCTTGGTAAAGCAAGGTATATGGCACCAGAAGTTGTCCGTGGAGACAAAATGCCAGATAAACATACCGATAGATTTTCGCTTTCAATCATACTATTTATGCTGCTTATAGGGAATCATCCACTAGAAGGAAAAAGAACAAATGTACCTTGCCTTACTAATAAACATGATAGAAAATTTTTCGGAACTGAGCCGCTTTTTATTTTTGATGAGCAAAATACGGGAAATGAGCCTGTGTCTGGTTTGCATAAGAATGCGATTACGCTTTGGCCATGCTTTCCATCGTTTATACAGAATGCTTTTAAAACATCGTTTAGCCAAGAAAGTTTACTTAATTATACAGGGAGATTACTTGAACAAGAGTGGATACACTTGCTTATACAACTAAAGAGTTCAATTGTAAAGTGCCCACATTGTGGATCAGATATGTTCGTAGGTAGTAACGGTATAACTATATGTCCTACTTGTAAGAAAGGTATTGCCGCTGTGGGTTATTTAAGGTTTGAAAATCGTTCTAATGTTGAAATTTCTGTTCCAATATTTGAAAATGCTCGTTTATTTGAATATCATATGGATGAAAACTCTAAGGATTACCAGACAGGAGTAGCAATAGTTTTAGTTAAACCGAATAAATTCGGACTTAAAAATATTTCTAAGCATAGCTGGACTGTTATTAGCCCTGATGGAAAAATGGGTATAAAGCAAGTGGGCGATGTTGCCATTTTAGGTATTAACACTAAAGTTGATTTTGGTAACGGAAGCATTGCACAGGTAGTAGCAAATTAGAGTTAAAGGAGAAAATGCTTATGGGAATGTTAGATAAAGCGGCGGTTTCACGCCGTATGTGTCCTGTTATTTTTTTATTAGATACCTCAGGTAGTATGTATGGTGAGCCTATAGGTGCTGTTAATGCTGCTATGGAGGGCGTTTTACCAGAGCTAATTTCTATGAACGATAATAATGCTGATGTTGAAGTAGCAGTTGCAATTATGACCTTTGATTGGAAGGTTAATTGGATGACAGATAACGGCCTTGTTAATCCTTCAAATTATAATTGGAGGGACTTAAACGCAGAAGGCGGAACTTCTATGGGTGAGGCATTTGTTGAACTTAATAAAGCTTTATCTATAAATAAGGGGATTATGAATCGTGCAAGCGGTTCAGTAGCACCAGTACTTTTTTTACTAAGTGATGGAGAACCTAGCGACGAATATAAGCAGGGGCTACAAGCACTTAAGGAGAATAATTGGTATAAGGTAGCTGCGAAAGTAGCGATAGGATATGGCGATTCTAATGATTCTGTTCTTGAAGAATTTACTGGGAATAGAGAAACAGTTTTGCATACGAATGACCCGAAACGTCTACAAAGTTTGATAAAATTTGTAACAATAACATCGGCAATGGTTGCAAGTAAGGGGACGAATACAAGCACAAGTGCTACTAATTCAGCAGATACAAGCATTGACCAAAACGACACAACAAATGCGCTTGCTACTACACTCAAAGAATCATCTCCTACTTTATTAGCTATTTCAGATGATCCTGACGAAGAATGGTAAACAAAGGAGCAGACAATAGTATGAAATATAAAGTATTTGCAAAGTCTGTCTCAGGGTCAAAGTATACTCTAAAGGGTTGGGAGTGTCAGGATAGTTCAGGTAAATTAGAAACTGATTTTATTCAGGGTATTGCTGTTGCTGATGGGCATGGAAGTGGTGATTGCTTTCGGAGTGAACATGGTTCTAAAATAGCAATTGAAGTGGCATTTAAACAAATTTTATTATATTGCGATGCAGAAAATAGTGATGAAGACAGTGAACCTACTTACTTTAGTGAAACTGGTATTATAAATTTTAAATATGCTGTATGGAATGAGTGGAGGAAGGTTGTAAAAAATCACTGGAATAATTACCTTGTAAAAGAGAACGTTCTGGGTGAGACAGAAGAGCGTTACAAATCTGTAAGTGAAAAGTACAGAGCACGGTATACTGCTGATGATAAAGAAATTGTTGAGAAGTATTTGTATGTGGCATACGGAACCACACTATCATTTGCTGTAGCTACTCCATCGCAAGTATTAGCTATGCAAATCGGTGATGGAAGTTGTGTTATTTTACAAAGAGATGGTGAATTTAGAAAGCCTGTGCCTTCTGATGAAGACAATTTTTTGAATGTTACTAGTTCATTGTGTGAAGACGATGCGAATTTAAAAATAAGACATACAGTGATTGAGCGTGGTAATTCGTCTACTGCGCCTATTGCTATATTCTTAAGTTCAGATGGGGTTGATGATTGTTATCCTTCCTATATGAATGAAAAATATCTGTACAGACTTTACAGCGTAATTATTGATAATATAATAAAAAAGGGATATGCAGATACAGAGAAGGAAATTGAACAAAGTCTACTTACTGGAATGACAAAAAGAGGTAGTCAAGATGATATTTCACTTGCTTTTTTTATATCTGATAATATTGATTACTTAGAGGAAGCATATAAAAATATAGATGAAGATTATAAAACGGATATTATGGTCAATTGCGAATAAAACAGTTATAAAGAATTAAAAGATTAAAAATCAAAAGATGTCATACTTTTTTGAAAAAAAGTATGACAAAAAACTTTAATAGCAGCCACGTAGTGGCTGCTTAAACGGGTCAAGGGCTGTGCCCTTGCTGGGGGAAGTGGGGCGAGTAGCCCCACGATTTCAAGCTTTTTATTAACTATTATAAAGAATTAAAAGGTTAAAAATCAAAAGATTTCATACTTTTTTGAAAAAAAGTATGGCAAAAAACTTTAATAGCAGCCACGTAGTGGCTGCTTAAGCGGGTCAAGGGCTGTGCCCTTGCTGGGGAAGTGGGGCGAGTAGCCCCAC
>JGI994J12354_10000516_pt1 | contig 38351 bp, 35 predicted proteins | sample IntmicLarv3ML3BL_FD_12354 | JGI IMG/M metagenome (IMG submission 12354) | reverse complement strand
AAGTCTCCTGGATGAGAAAATAATACTAACCATTTACCTTTGTAGTCATTTAAATCTACTTTTCCAAATGTTGTTATTGCTTCGAAATCTGGTGCTTTTTGCCCTATTTTTACATTTCCATTCATCATTAATTCATAGTCCATTTAAAAACTCCTTTCATTTTATATATTCTATGAAAATTATTTTATTTATGATACTTATCTATATTATTTTGTTAACAGATTTTTTTTCTTTATACTATTCTTTTTATATATCAAATATTTCTATTCTTACTTGGTTAATTGTTTTATTCAATTTTAATTTTGTAAATGTCAATATAAAAATGTAAAAAAATCAAAAATAAGAATGTACAGAAATCATAGTTATGTATACAAGATTCGTGCTAAACTTTCAACAATATTTTCATGATAAATATCCCAATTAGAAAACATTACTGCATAGAATTTATCTCTATCTATTTTTATTCCCATATCATTTAATGTAATTAATGCATAAGAATAACATTGCAAATTTGTCATAAAATTTCCTCCTTTCATATGATTTTGTATAAACTATTTAATTTTCAATGTACAAACGTATTTTCCTAATTTATCTTAGATTCTGATTGCTTGATTTTATCTTTGATTCTGTAGGATCTGCCTGTAATATTAATAACATGAGAATGATGGAGTAGTCTGTCTAAAATTGCATTAGCAACAATAGTATCACCAAATATTTCATTCCATTTAGAAAATGGTTTATTAGTAGTAATTATTGTGCAATTTTTTTCATATCGTCTAGAGATTAATTGAAAAAGCATATTAGAACTTTGTATATCAATAGGTAAATATCCAACTTCATCAATAATTAATAGTTTGTATTTAGCATAATGTTTAAGCCTAGCTTCTAATCTATTTTCAAGATGAGCTTTTTTAAGATTTAAGATTAAATCATTGCACGAAATGAAATATGTAGAAGTCCTAAATTTAGCAGCTTCAAGACCAATGGAAGAAGCAAGATGAGTTTTGCCAACACCAGGGCTACCAACAAAGAGAATATTTTCATTATGTTCTAAAAAACGTAAGTGAGAAAAGTCTAGAATCTTATCTTTATTAATAGTGGGTTGAAAACTAAAATCAAAATCATTAAAAGATTTTATAAAAGGAAGATTAGCAACTCTAACACAAGCATTCATAGCACGTTCTTGTTTTAAATCCATTTCTAAAGTAGTTAATTCATAAAAGCTATCAATTACAGATTTTTTATCTTCATTAATGAAATCAAGATATTTATCTAAGTTATTTTTAATTTGTAATAAATTTAGAGAATCTAAATTATTAATTAATTTTATATAATTATTATACATTTTTATATACCTCCTGTAAAAATGTATCATAAATTTTTAAATTATCATTAGTATATTTTTCTAACTTTTGTTCATCTTTAATAGTTAAAGATAAAAGTTCTTTGTAAAGTTCTTTTTCATAATTGAAAATTTTATCATCAAGATAATGTTTTCCAATTAAAAATGTGTTAAAATATATGTATAAATATTGTTCAACTTGCTGAGCTAAAACACGTTGTCCAATATATTTGCTTGGAACAGAATATTTCTTACCATTGAAGTTAATTAAAGAATCAGGATATACTAAATATTTATTCATTTTTTTAGTATAATTATTAAGAATAGATTCTTTAGGTAAAGGTAAAAGATATTCTTTTTCCTTTTGAAAGAGGAGATTAGGAGTAACCCTAGTAGTTTGATTAACATTAGCATTAACCTTAGAATTAATCATATAGATAATATCAATTAGCTCCTTTTCATCTTCAAATTCATTATTATATGGAATTATCCATTCAATAAATTTATTAGCAGTTTCAACCTTTCCTTTAGTTTCAGGTCTCCTAACTCTACACTTTTTTGCTCTAAATCCCATATCTTTAGAAAATGCCTCAAATTTAGAATTAATCATTTTAGTATTAGTATCCACAACAGTAGCCATATTATCAAAAAGAATCTCCTCTGGAACACCTCCAATAAATTTAAAAGCATTAATTAAACATTCATAAACATCTTCACGAGATTTCTCTTTCCTATACTCAAAATATACATATCTAGAATTACCAAGTTTAAAATTAAGAACACTAAACTCAAATACTTCACCATGTTTACTTATCAATCTCATATCCTCCTTCCAATCAACCTGAGCCTGTTTACCAGGCAAAGTTTCAAATCTAACAGTTTTTTTCGGTTGTTTATTAATTAACAATTTATGTCTAACAACATATTTATGAAAATTAGAATAAGTACCAATAACATCTTTATCATAACCATCACATAAAAATTCATAAACACTTTTAATATGAATACCTTTATATTCAAGTTTTTCTTTAATTATTTCAAAATACTTATCTAATTTTGAAGATTTATTTCTTTTCATATTACCTCCAGAATATCCATCATTATATTTTTTTACAGTCCTCCTATCACAACCATACTCTCTAGCTAAAGCAGAATAGTTAGGTTTCAAATTCAATTCTTTCAAAATCCTTAATTGTACTATTAGTTTTTTCATCTTCATATACCTCCATTAGAAGTATACAAAAAAGAACATATATTTGTACATCGTTATTTTCGATTTTTTATACATTCTTATTTTATCATTTATATATTGCATCTACAACCCTCTGCTTAAACTTATTCTGCGCTTTCGTCTGTGGCTTATGCTTCAGAAAATTGTCCTCAAGTGAAAGCTTGCTTGCTTCCACTACAGAAAAATATTGTTCATACTTTTCTGCTCCTTCTGGAGCTGTTACTATAATTTTTTGTAATGTCATTTTGTTTTCCTCCTAAAAAAAATTTTTTTTTGAAGCATTTTTTAGAATTTTTATTCACTAACCTAATTGTAATACAATTTTACATAATTTGCAAATTATTAAAATTTAAACATCTTTAGTACCACCTCCCTTAATTCTGAATTTAATAAAATTGTAATTCCAATAAAAGTTAGTACAAATTATAACAAATTAGCTTTACTAATCTGGTAATTGCTTCTAAATAGCAGGGCAAAAAAATAGACACCTTTAGTTTGGTGCATAGTATCATCTATTCTATTTGTATTATTTTCTTTTATATGTTCTTTTTTTACTCTAGTATGTTTTACTTTTTCTTTTAATTTTGCTATCTTACTATTATTTATTTTTACTTCTTCTATCTTTTCAAATTTCTTAGCTTCTTTCTTTTGTATTCCTTCATTTGATAAGCATTTGATTAATTCTTTTCCAATATCTGTAGACTCCTTTGAATTAATTATATTATATATTCTTTTTTCATATAGACTATTTAATATACTATTTTGACTATCATAGCTTTCTGCTAATATAATAATTCTAGTATTTATATATAACCTATTAAAATTAAATATACTTTCTATAATTTCACTTTCTGTGTTTTCTAAAGACTTTAAATCAATTATAAAATACTTAATCAAATTAAAATTCACTTTTGTTTCTTCTATATATTTACTTATATCTATACTTTCTTCTAGTTCATTTAATATATTCTTATCCTTGCAAACCCTTTTTATTAGCTATATTATTTTGTTAATGGATATAAAATAATAAATCTATAGTAAGTAAAATAGAACTAGAGAAAACTTTCTACTCTAATTCTATTTATATATATTTAGTTTGGTGTTCTTGAAAAACCAAGAAAATATTAAATACTCTACAAAGAATATGCCTCTTACTACTCTTTCTGTTTTCATTACCTTTATATTAAATGTATTGCATATAATGGTATGCTTAATATATTATTATAAAATCCAAAATTTTTAGTAGAATCCTTTATATTTAGGATTGTAATTCTGTATATATTGATTTAAAGACTTAGATTTAGTAATTATATAAGATTTATAAAGCATTTATATGATATTTTGGATTTATACCTTATCTCTTATATTTTGGATTTCAATATTAATATTTTTTACAAATTCCTTATCAATCTCAATTTTATCATCCTTAATATTATATTTTTCTTTAATATTTAATATTCTTTTCACAGCTCTATTTATTCTTGCTTGTTTCAAAGAATCTGATTTAACATCTTCTATAATTGAATTCATTAATTTTTCATCTTTTTCATATTTAAATAATATCATATCATTTCCTGCATAAAAAGCTTTCTTTATTGATCTATGTTTTCCTAAAAGAAATTTAACTCCTTTCATCTTAAGGTCATCTGTAATGATTAATCCTCTAAAGCGATACTTTTTTCTCAGATATTTTGTTATAAATTTTTTAGACATAGAAGCTGGTATTTTTTGTGTCATATTTTTTATAATTAAATGACTAACTAAAATACTATCTGCTCCATTTTCTATTGCTTTTTTAAATGGATAAATATCTTCTTCTTCTATTTTTTTCACATCTTTTTTAACCTTTGGAATTGAAAAATGTGAATCTTTAATTGTCAATCCATGACCTGGAAAATGTTTTATAACAGAAATAATATTATTGTTTTGAAGTGCTTTCATATAATCAATTCCATAATTTTCTATCTCTTCTATATTATCTCCAAAAGCTCTGTCTCCAATTGCATGGTTATCTTCAAATCTTTTTATGTCTAATACTGGTGCAAAATTCATATTAAATCCTGTTTTAATAAGTAACCTTGCTGTTATTTCTCCTGATAGCTTAACTAAATTTTCTCCTTTATTTTTAGCCAACCTGTAACTAGAAGGCAAATTCAAAAAATCCTTTGGCATTCTATTTACTCTTCCACCTTCTTGGTCAATTGCTATGAATATAGGAATTCTATTTCTTGAATTCATACTTTTTATTTCATTAATTAATTTGACTAATTCATCATAATTCCTATAGTTTTTCTTATATAAAATTACTCCTCCAACTTTATATTTTAATATTAAAGTCTTTAACTCTTTTATAGGGTTTAATACATTTAGTCCTACCATTAACATTTGCCCCACTTTTTCTTCTATACTAAGACTATTTACTTCCATATTCAATATATTCCTTATTTGATTTATTTTCTTTTTATTATATACTTTATAACAACTAAAATCAATATCAAAATTTTATATTTGCTAAAATGATATACCAGTAACATATGATGAAATTTTATAATCAAATTAATAAAAATATGAAAAAAGAGCATAATAATATAAGCTGCAATTTATAGCAGTAATCTATTTTATAGGAGGCTCAAAATGGAAGAAAATCAAACAATTAATTGCACAGTAAATAGTTGTAAATATCAAGATGAAAATAATGAAAAATGTACATTAAAGACTATTGTAGTAGAACCTAAGATGGAAACTGCAACTATGAAACCAGATGAATCAATGTGTGGTAATTACAAAAGTGAATAGTAAAAAATGAAAAACAAACACTGCTAAATATTATTATATCAAGTAGTGTTTGTTTTTTTATTTACATTTTATTTTGTATATTCTAATTTTAATAGTTTTCTGCTTTTACTTCAAAATATGATTTTGGATGTTCGCATACTGAACATAAATCAGGTGCTTTTTTTCCAATTACTATATGACCACAATTTCTACATTTCCATATAGCATCTCCATCACGACTAAATACTAAATCTCCTTTTACTTTTTCTAATAATGTTTTATATCTTTCTTCATGTTCTTTTTCTATTTTCCCAACAGCCTCAAATAAATAAGCGATATGTGCAAACCCTTCTTCTTTTGCTTCTTTTGCCATCTTGTCATACATATCAGTCCATTCATAATTTTCTCCATTTGCTGCTTCTTCTAAGTTTATAGCTGTTGTTGGTATTCCTCCATCATGTAATAATTTAAACCATATTTTTGCATGTTCTTTTTCATTTCCTGCTGTTTCTTCAAATATTTGTGCTATTTGTTCATATCCTTCTTTTCTTGCTTTGCTTGCATAAAATGTATATTTATTTCTAGCTTGTGATTCCCCTGCAAAAGCTTCCATCAAATTTTTTTCTGTTTTTGTTCCTTTTAAATCCATAATTATTTTCCTCCTTCATTTTTAGATTTACAATTTTCACATATTCCTTGGACTGTAATATTATCTAAATCAATTTCAATATTATTTTGATTTTTTATAGCTTCTTGTATTTTTGAAACTTCAAAATTATAGTTAAAATCAAATATTTTTCCACACTCTAGGCAAATTACATGTTGGTGTTCTTCATGTATGTAGTCATACCTATCTGGTGCTGATGTCATAGTAATTTTTTGAATTATTCCTTGTTTTGCTAATATATTAATATTTCGATATACTGTACTTTTACTTATCTTAGAATCTTTCTTAATTACTAATTCATATATTTGCTCAGCAGTTGGGTGAATTAAATTTTTTTTGATTACTTCTAATATTATTTCCCTTTGCTTAGAATAGTTATTCATAAATCTTCCTTTCTAAATTAAGAATCATTCCTAATTTCTTTTATATTCTATACTAGAATTATTTCTCTGTCAATAGTTTTTCTTAAATTTCAAAAAATATTATTCTTACTTATAAGATTTAGTAAGAATAATATTTTTCTTTTTATTTAATATTTCTACATGTTTTTTTCTTGTATCTAACAGTAATTATAGCCATTCATCATATTTTTTTACATATATTCTTTTTAATCCTTGCATTAATACTATATATATAATCATCAGTACTAAAAGATATATCATATATACTTGTGGCAATATTGCTAAATCAAAGAATCCTGCAATCCATGAAAACCCAATTATTAATGTTATAATTGTAATTGCTATTGTAGATATAACTAATTGCTTTGATGGTTTACTTTGTATAAATGGTATTTTGTGAGTACGTATCATATGGATAATTAAAGTTTGTGATATAATACCAAATACAAACCAACCTGTTTGGAATAGTACTGCATGTTCAGGTGTATTAAATCCTAATACAAACCATAATATTAAGAAACATAGTAAATCTAGTACTGTACTTAGTATACCAAATACTACCATAATTCTTTTAATTCCTGCTGTTCCCCATTTTTTTGGCTTTTTTATAATTTCATCATCTACATTATCAAAAGGCATTCCAAGTTGTGCCAAATCACATAATATATTTTGTATTAATATATGGATTGGAAGCAATGGTAAAAATGGTAAGAATATACTTGCTAATATTACTGATAACATATTTCCAAAATTACCACTAGTTGCCATTTTTATATATTTAGAAATATTTGCAAATGTTTTTCTTCCCCCTATTACTCCTTCTTCTAAAATATTTAAATCTTTTTCTAAAAGAATAATATCTGCCATTTCTTTTGCAATATCTACTGCTGTGTCAACTGAAATTCCAACATCTGATTGTTTTAGTGGTGGACTATCATTTATACCATCTCCCATGTATCCACAAGTGTGACCATTTTCTTGATACATTTTTACAATCCTTTGTTTTTGGAATGGTGATAATTTAGAAAATAGATTACATTTTTCACAAGCTTCCTTTAATTCTTCATCAGACATTTTTTCAACATCTACACCTGTTAATTTGTATTCTACATCAATATCTACTTTATTACAAACATTAACAGCTACTCCTTCACTATCTCCTGTTAATACAACAACTCTGACTCCATGTTTTTTAAGAGCTTTAATTGCTGTTTTAGCACTTTCTTTTGGTGGATCTAAAAATCCAATAAATCCAATTAAGACCATATCTTTTTCATCATTTACACCAAATGTATCTACATCATGTATTTCATTTTTTTGAGCTACTGCAATAACTCTTAATCCATCATTATTATGTTTTTCATAAACTTTTATAGCTTCTTTTCTTAAATCATCATTTAACTCAATTGCTTTTCCTTCTATTTCCACAAAGCTACAAATTGAAAGCATTTCTTCTACTGCTCCTTTTGTAATCAATTGTCTTTTTCCCATATTGTCTTTTAATACAACACTTAATCTTCTTCTTGCAAAATCAAATGGAATTTCATCTTCTATTATATATTTTTCTTTTAAATCATTTAATCCTTCTATTCCTGCACGATTTATAATTGCAACATCTATTAAGTTTTTAAGTCCTGTTTGAAAATAGCTATTTAAAAATGCATGTCTTAATATTCTTTTATCTTCTTTTCCTTTTGTATCCATATATTTTTCTAATACTATCTCATCTTCTGTTAGTGTTCCTGTTTTGTCTGTACATAAAATATCCATTTCACCAAAACTTTGTATAGTTCCTAAACGCTTTACAATTGTTTTCTTTTTAGACATGGCTACTGCACCTTTTGCTAATGTTGATGTTATTATAACAGGAAGCATTTCAGGTGTAAGTCCTACTGCAATTGTGATTCCAAATAATAATGATTCTAAAAATCCTTTATTTGTTACAATATTAATTAAAAATACAATTGGCACCATTATAATTGTAAATCTAATTAGTAATCTACTAACTGAATCAATACCTTTTTCAAAACTACTTTTTTCATTTATTGTATATAGTGATTTTGCCATACTTCCAAAATAAGTATTGTTTCCTGTAGATAAAACTATTGCTGTTGACATACCACTTACTACATTTGTTCCCATAAATCCAATATTAGTAAGTGATGTTAAATCCTCTTCCCCTTTATTTTCAATGAATTTTTCTACTGGGTTTGATTCTCCTGTTAAAGGTGCTTGGTCAATAAATAAGTCTTTTGCTTGCAAAAATCTAACATCTCCAGGCAGCATGTCTCCTGAAGATAATTTTACTATATCTCCTGGAACTACTTCTTCTATATCTACTATTTCTATTTTCCCATTTCTATATACATCTACTTTGTTTACAATTAAATTTTGTAATTTTTTTGCTTCTTTACTAGACTTTTGTTGTTGAGTAAACGAAATAGTTGCTGATGCAAATATTGTAATTGCTATTAATATAAAAGTCTCATAACTAGGTTTTCCTCCTGCAAATATTATATCTGTGAAAAATGTTACTACTGCAACTATTAATAATACAAAATTGAATGGATTTATAATAGCTTCTTTTATTCTTTTAATCAAACTATCTTCAGATTTTATATCAATTATATTTTCACCATATTCATCGATTTTGTCTTCTACTTCTAATTCATTTAACCCTTCTAATCTGGTATTATATTTTTCTAAGATAGCTTCCTGGGATAAATAACTATTTTCCCTTAATTGTTTTTCTACTAATCCTTTGTTTTCTACTATTGTTTTCTTTTTTAAGAACATAACTTTACCCCCTTTTAATTTTTTTCCTTATATATTTTACCATAATTTGAAAATAATATCGCTTTTTTTGAAAAAAAAATTGTTTTACTTTTAATTTTATGTTTAAAAGTATTTTAATATCAGATTTTTTCTTTATTTTAAAAATGAAAAAGAGATAAAAAATTGAACTGCCTCAAAAATCTTATCTCTACTTTAACTTATTTTTTATAATTTTCCAAAAACTAATTATTATAAATGAAACATTTTTCCTCCGTCCCTGGTGATTCATTTTCTATTTTTTATTTTAGTTTTTCTTCAATCAATTTAGCTATTTTTTCTGCTCTTTTTGTAATATATTCTTGTTCTTCTCCTTCTATCATTACTCTTACTAATGGTTCTGTTCCTGATGGTCTAATTAGTATTCTTCCATTTCCTGCAAATTCTTCTTCGAGTTCTTTTATTGCTTTTACTATTTGTTCATCTTTTTCATAGTCATTTTTCTTACTTGATGATACTTTGGCATTTATTAATATTTGTGGATATAATTTTACTAATTCATTTAGTTCTGATGCTTTTTTATTTTCTTCTAAAATTGATTTAATTAACATTAATGAAGTTAATATCCCATCTCCTGTTGGATTGTAGTCTAGTAATATTACATGCCCTGATTGTTCTCCTCCTAAGTTGTATCCATATTTCAACATTTCTTCTAATACATATCTATCTCCAACTTTTGTTTGCAATAATTCAAGATTATTTTCTCTTGCATATTTATTTAGTCCTAAATTACTCATAACTGTTGATACTATTGTATTTTTATTTAAATTTCCTTTTTTCTTTATACTGTTTGAAATAATTGCTAATAATTTATCTCCATCTATTTCATTTCCTTTTTCATCAACTGCTAAACATCTATCTCCATCTCCATCATATGCTATACCTAAACTCATTTTGTTTTCTAATACATATTTTTTAAGTCCTTCTAAATATGTAGAACCACAATTCTCATTTATATTAATTCCATCTGGCTCATTATTTAATATCTTATAACTGATTCCTAATGCTTTAAATACTTTTTCAGCTATTTCATATGTTGCCCCATTTGCTACATCTAACACTACTTTGAATTCTTCATTTTTATATTTTTCAAACTCATCTTCAAAGTTTTTTCTGAAAAAATATACATATTCATCTGCTAAATTAAAACAATATTCAGATACTCCTATTTTTTCATTTACAGCTGTTAATTCTTCTAATTTTCCTGAATCCATTATTTCTTCAATCTCTTCTTCTAATTCATCTGAAATTTTTGTTCCTTTATTACTGAAAAATTTAATTCCATTGAATTCATATGTATTGTGAGATGCTGAAATTACAACACTTGCATCTGCATTTAATTTTTTAGTCAAATATGCTACTGCAGGTGTTGGTAAAACTCCTAATAATTTTACATTTGCTCCATAGCTAAGAAAACCTGCTACCATTGCACTTTCTATTAATGTTCCTGATATTCTTGTGTCTCTTCCTATTAAAATTGTTGGTGTATGGTCTGTATGTTTTGATAATACATATGCTCCTGCTTTTGCTACTTTATATACTAATTCTGGTGATAATTCTGTATTTGCAATTCTTCTAATTCCATCTGTTCCAAAATATTTTCTCATAATTTGCCTTCCTTTCTCTATTTCTTAAAGTTTATGATGATTTTTTCTTTTAATGATAATTCTACAATATGTGGTTCATCTATGTCAATTTTTTTGTTATTTAATACTAATCTTGGATTAATCTTTGTTAATTCTTCAATTTTCTCTTCTCCAATAATTTCACTAATTTTTTCAAGTGCTTCTGGTACTATTGGATAAATTGTTTTTTGTCTATGTACATCTGTACCTAAAAAATGTATCATATTACCTTCAAATAGTTTTTTTACTATAATTTCTGCTTTTTCTCCATAATATCCCATAATACTTCCATAATTTGCTTGCATTAATACTCCTTTTCGTATCAAGTCATATACTAATTCTGGTTCTTTTTGTATATATGAATATCTCTCTGGATGGGCTAAAACTGGTACTAATTTATATTGTAACATTTCATACACTATATCATACATGTTTAAAGGCTCTGCATTTAGAGGCATTTCAAATAGTACATAACTAGTATCATTAATAGTTGATGCTTTTCTTTGTTCTAATAATTTTATTATATTTTCAGACATGTATATTTCATTTCCTAAATATAGTTTTATATCTATATCTTTAGATTGTAAATTCTCATAAATTGCATTTACCCATACTTCTCTTTCAGGAGTATTAGTTTCATAATAATTTTCAATATAATGCGAAGTTGATATAATTGCTTCAAATCCTACTTCTTTTGCTTCTTTTATTAAATTAAATGTTTCTTCGATACTTCTTGCTCCATCGTCTATATTTGGTAATATATGTGTATGAAAATCTATCATCTTGATTATCCCCTTTTCATTCTATATCTTAAAATCCTATTTTAGTTTACCCAAAATAGGATTTTAATTAGTTTAGATTATTTTTCTCTTTTTCTAAATACTCATTTATTTGTTTTAATATATCATTTGTTCTTTCTACATCTTTTTCATTTACATCATCTATTTTTATGCCTTTTTGTAAATTGTCATCTTCTTTATTTTCAGTTTCTATATCAGTTTTCAATCCTTTTGGTATTTCTTCTGAATCTACTTTAGATTCTTTAATAATATCATCTTCTACTGGTTTTATATTTCTATTTATGGGTTGCTCTTTCTTCATAGAGTTTTGAGTTCTGCTTTTTAAAACTGAACTTTTCTTATTTCCTGATGGTGAAGCTCCATAATAGTATGATTGTTCATATTTTTTAGCTGATACTGGTATTTTATTTAGTACAACTCCAGCTATTTTTCCACCTACATTTTGAATACTATTTATTACTCTTTGTAAGTTGTCCTTTTTTGTTTCTTGGCTTGCAGTTACTATAATTGTTGAATCAACTAATCTTGTTAATATTAGTGAATCTGTTACTAATTCATTAGGTGTCCCATCTAAAATAACAATATCGCACATTTCTTTTACTTCATCTAATAACTTTACCATTTGTGGTGAAATTAATAATTCTGATGGATTTGGTGGTATATTTCCTGCAGGCATTAAATATAGGTTTTTAACTTCGGTTTCTTGTATGTAGTCTAATATATTTTCAGAACCTTCTTCTTCATTTGCTCCTATTCCTGATAGATAATTAGATAACCCGAGGTTTTGGAGTTGTTCCAAATATTACATACTGTCTACCTTTTCTCATATCTGCATCTATTAATATAACTCTTTTTCCAGCTTGTGCAAAAGTTACTGCTAAATTTGATGTTACCCAACTCTTTCCTTCTCCTGGTAATGTTGATGTAACTAATACTGTTTTTAGTTTTCCTTTTGTACTCATAAATTGAATATTAGTTCTAAGTGTTCTAAAAATCTCTGAAATAGGAGATTTTGGGTCTTGATGTGCTACTACTTCTTTTTTCATTATCTTCTACCTCCCTTTTTCTTTGGTGTTCTTGTTTCATACAAAGGTATTGCAGCTAATACTGGTATTTTGAATGTTTTTTCTATTTCTTCTTGAGTTTTTACAGTAGTGTCTAATATATTTAATAATATTACATATAATACTGAAATAATCGCTCCTGCCATTATAAATATTACAATATTTTTCATATGATTAATATTTGATGGCAACTTACTGCTTACTGCTTCATCTACTAAATAAACATTGTTCATGTTATATATTTCTGAAACTTTTTCAGTAAACACTTTTGCTATTTCATTAGCAAGTACTGCTGAATATTCTGCATTTTCATTTAATACCTTTATTTCTATTAATTCTGTATTTCTTACTGATGTTACTGTTATATTATTTCTTAAATTACTCTCACTTACATTTATCCCCAAATTATCAATTACTTGTCTTAATATATTTCTACTTTTTATTATTTCACTATATGTTGACACTAATTTAGTATTTATAGTAAGGTCTGTCGTTGTTATTCCTTCAGTTGATTGAGTCCCTTTATCTGCCGAAGATGTAGCTAATACTAATGTCGTTGTTGATGCATACATAGGTGTTATAAAACCAACTGAATAGATAATTCCTATTACCATAAATATTGCTATAATTAATATTATCTGTATCTTTTTCTTCCAAAATATATTAAATATTTCTTTTAAATCCAATTCTTCCATTTTTTTCCTCCCAAAACAATTCTTTTGTATTTCTCCACTTATAATAGTATACCTTTTAGTTTCTCTTTTTGCAATATTTTTATAGAAATTAAATATGAATTACAAAATTAAAATTTACTATCTTCCTATTGAATAGTATTCAACACCTTCCTCTTTCATTTCTTTTATATCATAAATATTTCTACCATCATATACTAATGGTGTTTTCATCAATTTTTTATATTTATTTGGCTTTATCTCTTTTATTTCTCCCCACTCTGTGAAAATAAAACATATATTTGCATCTTTTAATGCTTCCTCGCAAGTTTTTGCATAATTAATCTCTGTAGGATATATCTTTTTATAATTATCCATTCCTATAGGATCAAATGCATATATATTATCAGCTCCACTTTCTAGTAATAATTTTATATTATCGCAAGATGGTGCCTCTCTTAAATCATCTGTTCCAGGCTTGAATGTCAATCCTAATATAGCTACTTTTATTCCTTTGAATGTAATCATCCTATCAGATGCTTTTTTAAATAATTTTGTTTTTTGACTATTATTTACATCAACAGCAGCTTCTATTGTTTTTAACTTATATCCATTTTGTTTAGCTAAGTATTTTAATGCTTTTGTATCTTTTGGAAAGCAACTTCCTCCATACCCAATACCTGCATTTAAAAACTTATCCCCTATTCTTAAGTCATAAGACATTCCTTTTGTTACTTCCTCAATATTTGCTCCAACTAATTCACAAAGATTTGCAAGATCATTTATATATGATATTTTTAATGCTAAAAAATCATTTGATGCATATTTGGCCATTTCTGCACTTCTACGACTTACTGAAACAATTGGTAAATTAAAATTTTCATATATTTTTCTTAGTATTTCTTCTGCTTCTTTACTTTCTGTTCCAATTATAATTCTTTTTGCTTCTAGTGTATCCTTGACAGCTGTTCCCTGAGCCAAAAATTCTGGACTACTTGCAACTTCTATTTTTACATCATGAACAAGAAAATCTTTTAAAAATTGTTCTACTTTATCATTTGTACCTATTGGTACAGTTGATTTAACTACTACTAAACAATCTCTTTCGACAGTTTCTGCAATTTGTCTTGATACAGTAGCTACATAATTTAAATTAGCTGATCCATCTGGTAATTCTGGTGTTCCTACACCTATAAATATAGCTTCTGCTTCTTTATATGCTAATTTATAATCAATTGTAAAATCTAATCTTCCTTCTTTATAATTTCTTTGCATAAGTTCCTCTAAACCTTGTTCATAAATTGGTGATATTCCATTTTTCATCATATTTACTTTATTTTGATCTACATCCACACAAATCACATTATGACCTCTTTCTGCAAAACATACTCCTGCAACTAAGCCTACATAACCTGTTCCTGCTACTGCTATTTTCAATTCAAATTCCTTCTTTCTATTTATATAATTCTTGATTTTCTTTATACCAATTCACAAAACTTCTTATTCCATTTTCAAAAGAAACTTTTGATTCATATCCTAAAATTTTCTTAGCTTTACTCACATTTGCATAAGTTCTTTCTACATCTCCTTGTTGCATTGGATATTGCTTTATATTAGGCTCTTTTCCTATTACTTTTCCAATAGTATTTATCATTTCTTTCAAAGATACAGGTGAAGAATTTCCAAGGTTCAATATTTCATAAACTTTTTTATTATTAATACAATAATTGCAAGATCTAATTACTCCATCTACAATATCATCTATATATGTGTAATCTCTTGAAGTTGTCCCATCTCCAAACATTGGTATTTCTTTATTTTCTAACATTAATCTAGTAAATTTATTAATTGCTAAATCTGGTCTTTGTTTTGGACCATATACTGTGAAAAATCTAAGCATTATTACATTCATGTCAAATAACTTATGATAAACATGAGTCATTACTTCATTTGCTTTTTTTGTTGCTGCATATGGACTTATTGCAAAATCTACTATCATATCTTCTCTAAAAGGTATTTCTTTGCAATTTCCATATACACTACTAGAAGATGCCATTACTATTTTTTTAACATTATGTTCTTTCATTTCTTCTAATATATTTTGAGTCCCTACACAATTTACTTCTTGATATAGAATTGGATTCTCAATTGATGGTCTTACTCCTGCCATAGCAGCTAAGTGAATTACTATATCTACTTCATTATCATTAAATATTTCTTTTAAAGCTTCTCTATCTCTTATATCTTTTCTATATAATTTAAAATTGGAATCTTCTATTAATTCTTTTACATTATGTTCTTTTATCTTAGGGTTATAAAAATCACAAAAGTTGTCTATTGCAACTACTTTATTTCCTTCTTTTAATATTTTTTTGCTTAAACTAGAACCTATAAAACCTGCTCCACCTGTTATAAAATATGTTTTCATACTTCTACTACCTTCCTTATATATTTACTAATTAATTCTTTTAATTGTATATTTTGATTAATATATTCTATATTAAGTACTATATATATAATTATAGCACTAATAACTTTTAAAACTATCCTATATATTTCATTTATACTTAAATAGTTAAACCAGTGTATTATAAAAAACATAATTCCAGCTTTTATTAAAAATGGTATTGAATCATAAATATACTTTTTTATATCCAAATCTTTTCTTATAGAAAATGTTTGATATGATACTACTAAAAGCTCAGCCATTACTGTTCCTAAACAAGCAGCTATAGCCCCATATTTAGGAATAAATATAATGTTAATTATAAAATTTATAATGGCTCCTAATATTGCAGAAATTACATATTCTTTATCTCGCTCTTTCGGTATTAAATATTGTGTTCTTATTACATTTCCAAATGCTAAAAATAATATTGTAATTGATAAATATTGCATTAAAATACCTGACTTTTCAAATTCACTACCAAAAAAAGCAACAGAAAATTCTTGACTTATAGATATAATCCCAAAAATAATAGGTAAGGTTAAGAACATTACAAATTTCATAGATCTTGTTATTATTTTTTTTACTTTTTCTTCTTGGTTTGCAGAAATCATATTAGAAATTCTTGGTAACATAACTGTTCCTAGTGCTGTTATAACAGTAAGTGGAACTTGAATAATTTTTTCTGCATTTTCATAATATCCAACTTCTACAATACTTGAAATAGCTCCAAGCATAATTTTATCCATTATTTTATATATACTAACAGATATAACTGGCAAAAACATTATTATGCAAGGCCTTATATGTTTTAATACATCTTTTTTATTTATCTTTTTCAATTTTATATGTTTTCTTAAAAAAGAAAATAGAAATATATTGCTCAATAATGTACTCCCTGATAATATTAATGTATATATACCAACATCACTTTGCCTTCTAACAAATAAAAATATCAATATTAATGATAATATTTTTATTATAGTGTTTCTTGTAATTGTTAATTTGAATTTTTCAATACCAAAGAAAAACCAGTTAACATCAAATATACAAGAAATTACATATAAAGTTTGAATAATTGCAATATATTTGTATTGGCTATTAAATATAAATATATATACTAAATAAATCATTATCATAAATATAGACATTAATATTTGCAATAAATATATGCCCAGAAAGTTTTTAGACATTTCTTCCTTATTGTTTCTTGATTTTGCAATTGTTCTATTACCATAATTGTTAATTCCCAGCATGGCAATTAACATAAAATAGTGTACTATTGAATATGTATATGAATATGTTCCTACACCATCTGCACCCAAAATTCTTGAAACATAAGGTATTGTTATTAATGGAAGTATTAATATTAATACTTGATATAGTATGTTATATATAAAATTTTTTTTCATTAATTTTTCCTTCCCTATTTTACCAATCCATAACATTTGCTATTCTCTTCTATTGATCTCATTACAACAGAATTGCATCCTATAACCACATTACTTCCTATTTTTATATCTCCCATTATAGTTGTATTACCATATATGGTCACATTATTTTCGATAACAGGATATTTTATAATATCTCTTCTTTTTCTGCCTATTATTACATTTTGATAAATAGCTACATTTTTACCTATTATTGTTCCTTCACCAATTACTACTCCTATTGGATGTAAAAATTCTACATTTTCACCTATTATTGCTTTATGAGATATTTGACAATGATATTTTCTATATGTTCTATATGTGCATATATTAGCTAATATATTTAGTTTGTGCCTATATAAAAAATTTGCAAATTTATATCTTCTATATATTTTTTTAGATAATTCATATCCTGGAATAAGTTGTCTTAAAAATTTCTTCACTTTGTTCATTCTACTTCTATTTTCTCCTTTATTTTATAGTAGTTTATCTAAATTCTATTTTTTCACAACCTTAATTATAAAGTCTTCCCATTTATTATTTACAATTTCTGGTGCTACTATATCTATAATTTTTTTTGCTTCATCTCCTAAATTTCTTGCTAAATTTTTGTCACTTAAAATATGTTCTATATTCTTTACCATTTCTTCTTTATTGTCAACTTCTACCAATCTTCCATTTTTATCATTAATTAGCATTCTTGGACCTCCACATGGACAATCTGTAGCTATTACTGGCAAACCTAATGCCATTGCTTCTATTAATGCATTTGGCATTCCTTCATAATAAGAAGGTAATATAAAAAGAGAGCTTTTATGTATTTTTTCTTCTATATTTTCTATAACTCCTGGTAATAGCACTCTATCTACTAAATTTAGTTCACTGACTCTTTGTTCTAATACTTCTCTTAATTCTCCATCACCATATATAATTAATTTATACTCTTTAAATCTATTATCTAATAAAGAAAAAGAATCTATTAATAGATTAAAATTTTTTTGTTTTGAAAATCTACCAACTGATACTATTTCTTTATCTCTTACTCCTTCGTATTTATCACAAATAAATGCAGGATTAATTGGATTTAAAATCACTTCACTATCAGAATCTATAATATTATCAAAATATTTTTTTGCATCTTCTGTTTGAAATATAAATCCATCTGCTTTTGGATATAATTTTTTCATGATAAAATTATAAATTTTTGATGCATATTCTACACTAGGGTCATTTCTTACACTAACAATAACTTTATTGTTATTTTTATATTTATATTTATTACATAATACTACAAATGAACTCTCTGGAAGAAAAGATATAATTATATCTGGATTAATTTTATCTATTTCTTTTTTCATTCTTCTTATTCTTATTAATGTTCTTGGTATTTTTACTAATTTTTTATAAAACTTATTTTTATCTTTATATGAATTTTTTTCTTTTTTATCTAATTTTATAATTTTAACATCTTTATTTATTTCATATCCTATTTCATAATTTGTTAAAGTTATAATTGTTATATCATGATCTTTAATAAAATAATTAGCTAAATTTGTGATTACTCTTTCAGCTCCGCCTTTTACTAGAGAATTAATACAAAAAACTATTTTCATTCATTTCACCTACTTTTCTATTTTTGCCAAAATGTTAAATATGGATAAATTCCTGTCCATCCCATACTTGTGATAGTCATAACATAAAATATTGTGAATATTATAATTATTATCTTATATCTATCTTTATTAATTTTACTTTCCAATATTTCTAAACTATTAGGAATCCATATAATATTAAAAAAATTAAAATATAAAAATAACCTATTAAAAATAGTTATTCTTATTGACATTACTGAGATTATAGTCGCAATAGCAATTATCCAACTATTCATTTTGTGTATTGAATCTAAATCAAATTTTTCTTTTAATTTTTCTTTATTTGGTATTATAAATCCAAATATGAAAAATAGAAAATTAGTTAATGTGTACATTCCTGCACTAATATAACTCGAACCAATATAGTCTGATTCTAAATACTTTTCATAATCTGAAAAATTCACTACTATATTAAACAACACTGGTGTTAAAATAAAGGCCAAAATAGATACTGTTATTGTTACCATTATTATATTTTTGTTTTTATTATATTTTTTTATTGGAATCAAAATAAACATTAATACTGCTGACATATGAAATAGACATGCAATAAGTACAAAAAATGAATATTTAAAATATTTATTATCTTTTAAGTACTCATATCCTAACAAAATAAATGCTATTGCTATCCATTGTCTCATTAAATTCATACTAGAAAAATAATGATTTAATGTAAAATATAATAATGTACTAAAAAGTGTATCTTTTGAATTTTTTTCAATAAATCTATACACCATACAATTAATAAATATGCTAGTTGCAATTAATAAAATTTGTGGCTCTGAAGTTATATATGTTAAAATTTTACACAGTAAATTAAATCCAATTTCAGTTCTTATTGAAAATATGGATTCATTATATATTTCAATTTGCCTAAAAAAATTCCAAAATTGCAAAGTATCCTTTCCTACTGTATTTTGTCTAATTGCTGATACTATAACTAGTATTATAAAAATACATCTTGAAATTTTCTTTTTACTATCTGGCTTTAATTTTAATAAATTAACTATTACCATTATGATTAATATATATATATATATTTCCATTACTTCTCCTTAATATAATCAATCTCACATATTTTTTAGTTTATTGTAAAATTCATTTCTTTGCTTTTGTAAATTGCTATTACTATATTTTTTTGATTTCTCATAATTTTCATGTCCTGCTTTTATCATTTTTTCCCAGTCTTCCATAAGTTCTATTATTTTATCTGCATATTTATCCGAATCATCATAATTAATTAAAAATTCTTCATTTAATAATTCTGGTATACCATCAACTGGGCTTGATATGCAAGGCAAACCTACTGCCATTGCTTCAATTATACTTCTTGGTAATCCTTCTGAGTGTGTTGGAAAAACAAATAAATGACATTTTTTTAATAATCCCAATATTTTGCTTTTCTCTTTTATAATCCCTTCAAAACTAATATATTTTTCAATTCCTAATTTTATAGCTAACTCCTCAAATTCTATTCTTTTATTTCCATCACCAATTAAATGTAATTTAAACTTATATCCTTTTTGAGCAACATTTTTTACTGCATTAATTAGAGTTATCTGACCTTTTCTGTATGAATCCATATAACCAGTATGAACTATATTAATAATTTCTGGTTTGTTATCTTTTTTCCATTTTTGAATATAAAAATCTTTTTTCTCTAAATCAATAGTTGAATAATTTGTAGTAAAATTTTTCTTACCATTTCCATGTATTGTTGCAAAGCATGGATAAGATTTTTGTAATATTCCTTCTGTAACATAAGCTACTCCATTTGCCTTCATACAAATCTTTTTAGCTTTACTTTCTATATATTTATTTAATATATTTGTAATAACACTTTTTCCTTCTATCATTTTATCTGCTGCCATCATAAATTCTATTCCCAATATTTTTTTCTGCTTAATAGCTTGTTTATATGTAAATAATGATAAATGTGTTGGTACTCTGTATATCACATGATTTACTCTTTTGAGTTGCTTTTTTATTATACTTTTAATTCTTAATATATTTCTAATTAGTCCTTTTATTCCTTTAAAATTTGGAAGACCTATAAATTCTACATTTTTACCACTTACTAATAACTTTCCTTGAACTTCGCCTTCTATTTGAGATACTCTTCCACACAAGATAATTTCAGAAAAAACATTTAAATATCTTTTTAAAAAATTGTAGTCTACAATTCTATCACACCATATTTTCCCTTCTAAATCTTTATAAAAATGATTCTCTAATACTATTAATATTTTCATGTTTCCTCCACCTAGTTCCTTCTACTTTTCCCCATTTTCATACCTATAAATCTAGCTAACATATTAGGTATAAAATCAAATAATACTTTTACATTTTTTTCTTGTATAGCTCTTCTTAGTGCATATTTTGCTAACTCCTCTCCTGCATTATTCACTTTATATTTTTCTAAATACTTATTTTGCCTAAAAAATATACCAGTATCATAATATCTTTTATATAATTGTTTTAAAGTAAATTTATGAGAATGTATAACTTCTGAATCAGCACAATATTTAATTTTATACCCTTTTGTTATTAATTTATATGCAATATACATATCTTCATTAGTTGGAAACTCTTTTCCATCATAGCCATTTAGTTTTACAAATATTTCTTTTCTAATTGCTGATGAAGCATCTGAAAAGAAAAAAGTTTTTAGACCTAATTTTCCAATATTTTCTGAAGTTACAACAAAAGATTCTCCTGGATAATTCTTTTCTCTTATATATTTTTCTATTGTATTATTATTACATAATTGTTTACTATAACATGCTTCACATTCATTTAATTTAATACTTTTTGTCAAATTATATAACCATTTATCTCCTTGTATCTGTATATCCTGAGTAATAAATACTAATATATCAGCATTACTTTGCATTGCATATTTTTCTCTTGTCAAGCTATGAGAAAATGTGATTGGTTCAATCACATCATAATCACAGTTATTTTCATTTAATATTTTTTCTGAATTATCTTTTGATTTTGTTAAAATGTATATGACTTTATTTATTTTTACATCAACTTGTTTTAATATATTTTTATTTAAATCCATAATATATCTTTCAGCATTATATAATGGACAAATTATATCTATTGTCATCTTATATAGCCCCTTCTCTTTTTAAAACTGATGTAATAGTCTTAAAAAATATTTTTATATCTAGTTTTAATGAAATATTACTTACATAATATAATTCCATATTAATTCTTTGTTCATATGTAGTAGAACTCCTTCCATTTGCTGCCCAATATCCTGTGAGTCCTGGTGTTACACTTAAAAATTCTTCCTTATTATTTCCGTATTTTTCCAATTCATCTTCAACAACTGGCCTTGGACCAATTATAGATAATTCTCCTTTTAATATATTTAATAATTGTGGTAATTCATCTAAACTTGTTTTTCTTAAAAATTTCCCAATTTTAGTTATTCTTGGATCATTTTCTAATTTAAAACTTTCTTTAAATTCTTTAACTTGTTCAGGAGTAAATTTTTTTATCATATTTTCTGCATTTTCTATCATTGTTCTAAATTTATAAATTCCTATTTTTTCACCATTTTTCCCTATTCTTTTATGTATAAAAAATACTGAACCTTTTGATTCGATTTTAATAGTAATTGTTATAACTAAAAATACTGGTGACAACAATACAATACCAATTAATGCTAATAGCACATCTAAAAATCTTTTTATAAATTTATAAATTTTAAAATTATTAAAGTTTTCATTATATTTACTAGTTTGTATAACTGTAAGTTGATTAACAACTACATCACTATCAACTCTTATTTCCATTTATATTCCCCCTATATAAACTTAACATCCTTTTTCTCTTTACTTATAATTATACTACTTTATGGAAAATTGTACAAGTTATTTTGGTTTTTTTTAGATTTTTATGTAGCTTTTATCATTATTTAGTCTAAATATATACAAAAAAATACCAGTCAAATTATTGCTAGTATTTTTTCGTATATCCTATTTGTAATTTTAAGTGCTATTTTTCTTTTTTTCATATATTTTTCTCTTTTTTAAAATAATCATAGAACACAATGCACCAGTTATAACACCAAAAGTATCAATTAAAACATCTGTAAATTGTGGACTTCTGCCAGGAATAAAACCTTGATGTATTTCATCTGATACAGCATATAACATTCCCACAATTACAGTAATCAATATTCTTTTATTATTTTCTATTTCATAAGTACATAGTAATCCCATTAAAAGAATACCTACTACAGCATAAATAGAAAAATGAGCTAATTTTCTGACCACATATTCAATTTTATTTAATACTTCTTCTTTTTCTATTTTTTCTAATTCTTGAATACTATTTATATTACTTGTTATTACTTGTGTTATTTTCTGGCTAATTCCTCCTGATTTTTCACCATCTTGACTAGAAAAACCAAATATTAAAACAAAAGTACATAATAATAAAATACTTAAAATTATTCTTATTATATTTTTTTTCATTCTTTCTCCCTCATTTTCATTTTTCACCTTTTCTTTACTATTCTTTTTATCAAAAATATGATTAGAACTTTACTCTAATCATATTTTTGATATTTATATAATATTACTTGCTATAACCTGTTCTTGAAACAATTTTATCACTAATTAGTTTTATCTCATCTGAAATTACATATTCTTCATTCCCAAAAACTTCTTTATGTAGTCTAGTTACATTACTTTCTAAAGTTACTGGCACTCCATACCATCTGTCTAATGTTATTCCTCTTGTATCATATGGCCATCCTATACTATTTGAGATATTATAACTCATCATATTAGGCATTAAAGAAAATATTTCACTTGCTCTAATATTTGTATATACCTTTGGTAATATTTTATCTACAAATCTATTGATTTCTCCAATACTTTTTGTTTTTAATTTATTTACCATGGCCTCAATCACATCTCTCATTCTCTCAGCTCTTTCTAAATCCCCACCTTCAGTATATCTAATTCTAGCATAGGCTACTGCTTGAACTCCATCTAATGTTTGTATACCAGTATTTGTAATTCTATTTGAAGTTATTCCAGTATTATTTGATGTTCCTGAAATATAATCATTAATATAATTTAATTCATCTCTTTCAATATTAATTTCAACTCCACCTAATTCATTAACAGCTTCTGCAACTGCGTCAAAATTTACTGTCACAAACTCTTTAATATTCAAATCCAAATTATTATTTAAAGTCTTAATTGCAAGAGGAGCTGAACCATAAGAATAAGCATGATTTATTTTGTCTAATCCATATCCTTCAATTTCAACATAAGAATCTCTATATACAGATATTAAATTAACATCTTTAGTAGTATTATTAATACTTGCAATAATAATTCCATCACTTCTATTGCCTCTTTCTAAATTATTATCCCTGCTATCAACTGCAAATATGGCTATATTTCTATATTCCGCTAAACCTTCATCTGCTTTTTCTGAAATTCCAAGTTCTCCTTTATCTATATCTATTAATTGCATTTTATTTAGCTTATTATTTATAAATAAAAATATTCCTCCAATAAGTGTTACTAATAATATTATTAAAATTAGTACAATAATCCCAAAAACTTTAAGTCCCTTTTTTTCTTTTCTTTCTTTTTCTTTCATTCTTTTAGACATAATTTCAACTCCTATTATTCCCCTTTATTATCTGTTTAAATTTACATCTTATCAGGCATTTCAATACCTAATAATTTAGCACCCATTTTTAATATATTTCCTACTAAATAAGTTAAGTATATTCTGGCATCTTGCAATTCTTTTTCTTCTCCAATAATCTTATTTTCGTTATAAAATCCACTAAATGCTTTAGCTAAGTCAATTAAATATCTGGATAATATAGATGGCTCTTCTTTATTTGTAACTTGAACTAAAACATCTTCAAAACTATATATTAACTTAACAATACTTATTGAATGCTCATCTAATAAATTGCTACACTTAATATTTTCTATACTTGGCAAGTCTCTAACTTTTTCTAAAACACTCTTAGTTCTTACATAAGTATATTGTATATATGGCCCTGTTTCTCCTTGGAAATTTAAAATTTGATTCCAATCAAAAACTTCATCTTTGACCCTATTATTAGATAAGTCATTGAAAATAACTGCTCCAATCCCGACTTTTTTTGCAACTTCTTCTTTATTATCTAACTCTGGATTTTTTTCATCTATTATTTTCCCTGCTCTTTGAATAGCTTCATTTAATAAATCTTCTAATTTAATAATATTTCCTTCTCTTGTAGACATTTTCCCAGTTGGAAGTAATACCATTCCAAAAGATACATGATTTAATGCTTTTATATATTTTTCATCAAGACCTAATAATTTTGCAGTTTCAAATACTTGTTTAAAATGAAGTACTTGTTCATATGAAGTAACATATAATGCTTTATCAAAATCATAATTTCTTGCTCTATATATAATTGCAGCTAAATCTCTAGTTGCATATGTTGTAGAACCATTCGATTTTTCAATAATACATGGTGTGTTAATTCCTTGTTCTTCTAAATCTACAATTTTAGCACCTTGAGATTCTATTAATTTTCCACTTTTTTCTAAAATATCAATTACTTCTTGCATTTTATTAGAGTAAAAAGCTTCTCCATTCCAAGAATCAAATTTACTACCGAAGTATATCATATACTTTCTTAAATTCATTTAAACTAAGTTCTCTAAACTTTTCCCAAATTTCTAAACAATATGAATCTCCATCTTCTAATTTCTTAAAATTGTCACGACAAACATCTAATACTTTTTCATCATTTTTACATAATTCATTAATCCTAATATATATTTTAGTAAGTTCATTGATTGGGTCTTCTAAAATATTATATTCTTCACCCCAAAGTTTATATCCTTCAATTAATTTTCCAAACTGAGTACCATAATCACCCAAATGATTAATACCAATTGTATTGTATCCTAAGTATTTGTATATATTATATAAAGCTGCTCCAATTACAGTAGAACGCAAATGTCCTATATGAAAAGGTTTTGCGATATTTGGTGCTGAATAATCAATTATAACATTTTTACCATTACCAATATTTGATTTAGTATAGACTTCTTCATTTGACATTTCATTTAAAACTTCTTTTATAAGTAATTCTTTATTTAAATAAAAATTTAAATACCCACCTATAATTTCAACTTTTTCAATAATATTTTCATCTATTTCTAATTTATCTTTTATTTCACTTGCTATTACTGGTGGTGCTTTTTTAAGTTCTTTTGCTAACCTAAAACACGGAAATGCATAATCACCATTATTAGAAGTTTTTGGCACTTCTATATAACTTTCTAACTCTAATTTATCTATATTTGTAACTTTTGAAATCTGTTTTGCAATTTGTTGTTTAAAATTTAACAATTTTCACACTCCCTTTTTCTTTTTATTTCATTATTATATATTTTAAGCTAATAAAAGTCAATCAAAATGACACATTTTGGAATTGTCCTTAATGTGTCATTTTGATTATTCTTTACTAATATACTTCCAAGAATCTTGACACATATCTTCTATTTTTTTTGTTGCATTCCATCCAAGCTCTTCTTTTGCTTTTTTAGTTTCTGCATAACATGTTGCAATATCTCCTTCTCTTCTTGGAGCAATCTTGTATGAAACTTTCTTACCAGTTACCTCTTCAAAAGCTTTTACCATATCAAGTACACTATATCCAATTCCTGTACCTAAATTATATATATACAAACCTTTTTGCTCTTTATTTAATTTAGCTAGAGCTTTAACATGCCCTTTAGCCAAGTCTACTACATGAATATAGTCTCTGACACCTGTTCCATCTTTTGTATCATAATCATCACCAAAAACAGATAATTCTTTTAGTTGTCCATTTGCAACTCTTACTATATATGGCATTAAATTATTAGGAATCCCTTTTGGATTTTCTCCAATTAAACCACTTTTATGTGCTCCAACTGGATTAAAATATCTTAAAATACAAATATTCCAACTATTATCTGATGCATATGTATCTTTTAATATTTGCTCTATAAATAACTTTGTGGTTCCATAAGGATTTGTAGTTCCTCCTGTTTTACATGCTTCTGTTAAAGGTATTTTTTCAGGTTCTCCATATACTGTTGCAGATGAACTAAATATAAATTTTTTACAATTATGTTTTCTCATAACATCTAATAATATCAATGCACCTGATATATTATTTGTATAATATTCAATAGGTTTTTCAACAGATTCTCCTACTGCTTTATATCCTGCAAAATTAAGTACTGCATCTATCTTATTTTCTATAAACACTTTTTCTAAAGCTTCTTTATCCATATAATCTAACTCATAAAATTTAAAATCTTTCCCAGTTATTTCTTTTATTTTATCAAGCACTTCTGGACTACTATTTGAAAAATTATCTATAATAATTATATCTTTACCTTCTTCTAATAATTCTATTGCTGTATGACTCCCTATAAATCCAGCACCACCTGGTAGTAATATTGCCACTTAATCATTCCTTCTTTCATATTTTATTTTCTTTATTATATTATACTGCTTTCTTATTTTCAACTGTCTTTTGAAAAGATTTATTTTAATTATTTATTACTAATTATTCATGTTAAAATATTTAGCTTTTTTATATTATAAAGAGCCTATAATCTCAAATAATTATAGACTCTTTTTATTATGATAATATATATTTTTTATTATTTTTTTCTATTCCTTCTTCTAAAATACATTTACTATACTTATCAAAATCATTAAAAATATCATACAAAATATTTTCAAACATATTATTTACAGTATTACTAAGCTCTCTGGCACCCGTATCTAGTGTTAATGACTTTTCTGCGATTGCTCTAAATAGATTTCCATTATATGATAAATAAATTCCTATTTCTCTTAATTCAGCTTGATATTTTCTAAATATTGATAATTTAGACTTTTTTAATATCATAGCTAAATTTTCTTTTGTCAATTTATTCATTTCTACTATTGTATCTATTCTTCCAACAAATTCCTCTGGCATACCATATTCAACTAAATCCTCTTTTACAAATTTTTCGTCAACTGTTTTCATACCTTCTTGTATTTTTTTGTTATTTTCAATACCAAATCCCAGATTATTTTCATTAGATCTTTTATTACGTATTTTTTCAAGTCCAGAAAATGCACCTAAAAATACAATAATAATGTCTTCTGTCTTAAAATCTATTATTTCTCCAAAATTTACTTCTTCTGAACCTTGAAGCTTAATAGTAGTTCCTTCTATAATTTTGAGTAAACTTTTAAGAACTGCCACTCCTGAAACATCTTTTTCTTCGTGACCTGCCTTTTTATCAATTTCATCAATTATTATAATACCTTTTTGAGCTATTTCAATGTTACCTTTAGCATTTACAATTAAATTAAATATCATATCTTCTACATCAGCTCCATAATATCCCTCTTGGGTATATTTTGTTGCATCTTCAATTGTATATGGTAAATGCATTCTTTTTGCTATTTGTTTTATTGTTTCTGTTTTTCCTGTTCCACTATTTCCAATTATTAGAATATTTGACTTTATAGATTTTAGATATATTGATCTATACATAGCTGTAATTATTTGCCTAACTTGCTCATCTTGTCCTATAATACATTGTAATATATTCTCTTCTAATCTTTTTATATTTGGTATTCTTCCTTTTTTTCTTAACATATTTTGATTAGATTTTGGTACATTTGACCCAGAACCATATTCTATCTCATGATTAGGTTTATTTTTAGGTTTCATTCCCTTTGAATCTTTTGCACTTCCTTGTTGAGCCAATTTATCTATATTATAAATTTTCCGCCCACCTTTATTTTGTCTTCTTACCATAACTATTCCTCCTTAATGTTTGCATGTAGTGTCAATAATTCTTGTTATAATTAATCTTAGTTTGTCCCTCCTTCTTATATGTAGTTATAACTTATGCATTAACACAAGCAATTCTTCCATCAAATAATTTAATTTAATGTGAATTAATAATATTATTGTGTTATTAGTTTACCATTCAACTCAGTTTATGTCAATCAAATTATTATAATTCCTGTTATATACATATAAATAAAATGTAACTGTATTTTATCATTTAATTAAATGAATCTAAAAAACATAGAAATCATCTCTATGCTTTTTCTTACCTATTATTTTTTATCTTTTTGAAACTTCCATATCATCTTTTAAATCTTTTATGTCATAACCTCTACTTTGAATTTCATCTCTTAATAAATCAGATTTAGTCCAATCTTTTTGCTGTTTTGCTATTTTTCTTTGATTAACTAATTCTAGTATTTCTTCTGGTATTTCTTCTTTTTCTATTTCTTCATCTATTTTTAAACCTAATACTTCATCAAATTTTAATAATATTTTCGCAAATTCAGGACTTTTTCTTTCATTCCTAATCACTTCCCAAACTATTCCCATTGCAAGTGGCATATTTAGATCATCATTAATAGCTATATGAAATTTTTCTTCAAATTCTTTTATTTCTTCTTCATCTATCTTATCTATTCCGTTAATATGTGATATATATCCACTTTTAAGTCTTTCTAAAGATTTAGAAGTAGCTTCAATTCCACTCCATGTGAAATTTAATTTATTTCTATAATGGCTTGAATAGCTAAATAATTTATATACAATTGGATCATATCCTTTTTCTATAATATCTTTAATTAAATATGCATTATTTAAACTCTTAGACATTTTCCCACCATTAATTAATAAATATTCTCCATGTAACCAATAGTTTGCTGGTATTTCTCCAGTACATCCTTTACTTTGAGCAATTTCATTTTCATGATGTGTTGGTATTAAGTCAATACCTCCTGTATGAATATCGAATTTATCTCCTAAATATTTTTGTCCCATTGCTGAACATTCAATATGCCAACCAGGATAACATAGTCCCCATGGACTATCCCACTTCATTAAATGATTTTTTGGTGCTTTTATCCATAAAGCAAAATCATATGGATTTCTTTTTTCTTTATCAACATCTACTCTAGCTCCTGATTTTTGTTCTTCTAATTTTATTCCAGATAATATACCATAATTATCTAATTTTGAAACATCAAAATATATTGTTGTTGAAGTTTCATATGCATATCCATTTTTAATTAGTTTTTGCACATATTCAAGCATTTCTTCAATATGATCTGTTGCCTTACAAATAATTTCTGGTGTCTGAATATTTAGTAATCTTAAATCTTCAAAAAATAAATCAGTATAATATTTTGCAATCTCTAATGGTGTTTTGTTTTCTTCTCTTGCTGATTTTAACATCTTATCTTCTCCATCATCAGCATCTGATACTAAATGTCCTACATCTGTTATATTCATTGCATGTTTTATATTATATTCATTATATTTAAGTATTCTTCTTAATACATCTTGAAATATATTTGTTCTCATATTGCCAATTGTTGCATCTTTATATACTGTTGGACCACATGAATATATCCTTACTTCTTTTTCATTGATTGGTTTGAAAATTTCCTTTTTTCTTGTTAAAGTATTATAAAAATATATATCCATTTTAATCTCCTTAATATTATTTAATATGATATGAGATGTGAAATATATCACATCTCTATTTTATCTTATATATCTATCATGTAACTACATTTGTATCTTCTACACTAGTATTTGTATTTTCTCCTTCAGTATTTGTGTTTGTACTATTATCTGTATTAGTATTAGTATTGTTTGTATCTGTATTTGTGTTACTGTTATTTGTATTAGTATTTGTGTTTGTATTAGTACTATTGCTATTTGTATTTGTGTTATTTGTTGTATTTGTATTATTGTTTGTGTTATTTGTCGTTTCATTTGATGGTGCCTCTACCACTCTAACATGTATTGTGCAAGTTTCAGTAATTCTAGTTCCATTTGAAGCTCTTGCACCATTTGCTGGTTTCCATAAATTTAATTTTTCTTTTGGTGGAACTACTCCATATGTATTTACTCTTGTTGTTACACAAGCTTCTGTTGCTATTTTTTCTGATTCTACACATATTACTTGAGAACCATGCCCTTCACATCTAGTTGGCATATTATCAGCTGTAAATAATTCCTTATATGTATTTGTGCATCCTGTTGAAGCTAGGGAACCTGTTGCTCTACATACTGTTGCTTCTACAATTCCACTAGGTCTTACAAAACTCGAATTTTCTAAACCTCTATGAATATCCTTCATTATATTACTCCAAATCAATCCTGCTGGATTAGTTGAAAAACCTCTTACTTCTTCATTTTCATCATAACCAAACCAGCTAGCTGCTGTATAGTAATTTGTAAAACCACAAAGCCATCTATCATAACTCTTATCTGTTGTACCAGTTTTAGCACCTACACTCATTCCAGGTATTGCACAATAAGTTGCAGTTCCTCTTGCTACTGGTTCTCTTAATATTTCTTTTAAAAGATATGCATTTTGTTCTGATAATACTCTCATTCTTTCTTGCTCTGGTTGTAATACTGTATTTCCATTTGAATCAACTACTTTAGTATAAAATGTAGGTGAAATATATTCTCCATCATTTGCAATTGTTGCATATGCTGCAGCCATTTCTAATGGACTAATTCCATGTGTTATTCCTCCTATTGCAAGTGGTAATCCCTCATCATTTCTAGTAGAATTTTCAGAAGCTTTTATCAAAGAACTTACTCCAAAGTTTCTTAAGTAATCAATTGCTTTTCCTGGTGTTAATTCTCTCATTATTTTAATTTGAGGAACATTTTGTGAACTAGCTAAAGTTTCTCTCATTCCAATTAATTCTTTATATCTATCACCATCATTTTTAGGTTTATATCCATTAAAATCTGTCAGTACATCATCATATACAGTAGCTAGTGTAATTACTTTTTCTTCTAAAGCTGGAGCAACAACTCCTATTGGTTTCATAGCAGAACCTGGTTGTCTTACTGTTTGTGTTGAACGATTTAGATTGGCTCCTACTTTTTCGCCTAATCCTCCTGATACACCTAATACTTCTCCTGTTTTATGATCAATAACAACCATAGCAGCTTGTGTTCCTTCTGGATTTTTTAATGTTCCATCTGCTTTTTTATCTCTTCCATTTACTTTATATGTGGCTTTTTCAGTTTCTTGTACTATTCTATTTTGGATTTCTATATCTACTGTAGAGTAAATTGTAAGTCCACTACTATATACATAGTTTCTTGCAAGTTCTCTTGAAATGTCTTTTTCATTCATTACTTGAGTTATTACTTGCTCTATTACTGCATCTGTGTGATATGAATATGTTGTTCCTGTTCTAGAAATTCCTCTTTCAAATTCCAATCCATTTTCTACTTTTGCTACTGCTTCCTTATATTCTTCTTCATCTTCTATATATCCTAATTCTTTCATTTTAGCTAAAACAGTTAATGTTCTTCTTCTTATTTTTTCTACTGCTTTTTCATCTTCACTAAATGCATTATATGCTCCTGGAGAATTATTAATTCCTGCCATAAAAGCACTTTCTGCTAAATCTAAATCTTTAGCACTTTTATTAAAATAATATTCAGCTCCTAGTTCTACTCCATGTAATCCATTAGAACCAACATATAGTATATTTAAATATAATTCTAAAATTTGATCTTTTGAAATCATTCTTTCTACTTGATATGCTTTTGCCCATTCTTTTACTTTTCTTTTAATCCCTTCAATTCCTGAAGCTTCATCATCTTTTGTTATATTTTTTACTAATTGTTGTGTTATTGTACTTCCACCATAAGAACTATTACTAAATATTGTTTGTACAATAGCTCCTGCTGTTCTTTTAAAATCAACACCACTATGATTATAATATCTTTCATCCTCAATTGCTACATATGCTTTTGGCAAATACTCTGCCATATCTTCTAGTGTTATTATCTTTCTTTGTTCATCACCACTTAAATTAACAATTATTGCTCCATTTTCATCTACTATAACTGAATTTGATGCCCCTATTTTTAATTCATCTTTTGTTATTTCAAATTCATCTCCAAATAGACCAAAAAATATTCCTGCTATAATTCCTGCTCCTACAACACATACTAATAAAAATAACACTATGAATATTTTTATCATCATAATTAGTTTAGGATGCTTTTTTGAAAATTTTTCTTTCTTTTCTTTTTCACTATTTTTACCCTTTTTTATTTCAGGCTTTTTTTGTACTTGCTTTTTATTCACATTCTTTTTTGCTGTTTGTGTTTTTTTTGGCTTTGCTTTATTATTTTTTTTCTTATCTTCACTCGACATTTATTGCCTCCTTGTCAATTTGTTTTTTAACAAGTACATTATATTATATTTTCAAAAAAAAGGAAAGCTTTTACATTAATTTCATTAATTTTTAAGAATTTGAATATTATTTTTTTAGTGCATAATAAAAAACCAACATCTATACTTGCTGGTTTTCTTTAACTTTTTTCACTATTAAAATTTATCATTTTAATCTACCAAAATATTAAAAATATCATTGCTGTTGTAATTAATATTTCAGGTCTAGTTAAATCCTTTGGAATAATCTCTATCTCCTTTGGCTCTTCTTTTTCTTCTACAATAGAAATCTCATATGCATTTACATCTTGTAATTTGAAAAACACTTCAAATGCCTGTCTTTTTTCTTCATTAAAATTATTTATATCAACATATCTCTTTCCTAAATATATATCTCTTTTCGAATAAAATTCTATTTTTAAATACTTTCCATATAAATCTTTTGGATTATCATTTTCAATATATCCTCTTATTCTCCCATTAACACGAGTAGCTTCTGATTGATATATTATAATTTGTTCTTGACTCCTTTTCATATTCATTACTTTATATGTCGAATTTAAACCAACACTTATTAAAAAGTTAGATAATATAAAAAAACCTACTAGCCATAATATATACTTTAAAAAAGTTTTCATTCTATCCATATTTAATCTCCATTTCTTACTAGGTTTATTTTTATTCCCCTATTATATCAGATTTTCAACATACTTTCAAGGATTATCTGTATGAAAATGACACATTTGGACACCGTCCCAAATGTGTCATTTATAATTCATAATTCAACCTCTAATTCTTTACCAAGATATGTAGAATATATATATATATTCTCTACCTTCTTATTTAAACTTCCTTCTAAAGCTTTTTTGTATAATTCAAGTTGCTTTTTGTATTTATTTATTAACTCTTGTTCTTTTCCATATTCTACATAGTCTGTTTTGTAATCTATTAAAACTAATTCATTTTTTTCATTTATATAAAATAAATCAATAATACCTTGTACTAATACATTTTCTTCGACTTTTTCTTTATATATTTCTTTTGCTGGAATATTAATATAAAATGGCTTTTCTTTATATATTTCTTTTGCATTAGTAAGTTCTTTCCATATATTAGATTCTGTAAATTTAAAAATATTAAATATATTTATATTTTCAGCCTCTTTTTTTGTTATAATTTCTTTTGCTACCAAAGAATTAATCATATCTTTTATTTTTTCTAAATCATATTTTTCATATATATTTAATTTTTGCATACACAAATGTAATAATGTACCTTTTTGGGCTCCTGTTAATTTGTCATCATTTACTTCTTTTATAAATTTCGGAGAAGGAAATGAAATATTAATGTTTTTATCTTCTTCCCATACTTCACTAATTGTTTTTTGTACATTTTCCTCATTAAAAATATTTTCTTGTTCTATCTCTTTTATTTTTGTTACTGATGATTTTGTTGGTATTTTAGTTGATAAATTATATTTATAAACATAATTTAATTCTTCTTCGATTTCTTTTATCTTTTCATCTAAAACTTCTTTTTGTTCTAATATTTCTAAAACATTAGATTCTTCATTTTCAGTCTTTTTCTTAAAAGTTTTCATTAACTCTTTTTTATTGTAAATATTAATATTTACAATTTCTTCTATTTTACTCTTTTGATAGCAATATACTAATAAAATCCAATCTATATATTTTTTATATTTCTTAACAACAATAGGATTTATTTTATCTCCTATTTTCCTATATCTTTCTGCTTGTTCTCTAAGCTTTATAATTTCTTTTTCGTAATCTTTTTTAATACCTGTTATTATTAATTTTTCTTTTGCTCTAGTTAAAGCAACATAAAGTATTCTCATTTCTTCTGCTAAAGTTTCTATTTTCATTTTGTTTTTTATAGCTGCTTTACTTAATGTGTCATATTGTACTTGTTTTTCATAATCTATATATTTCACACCTATACCCATATCTTGATGTAATAAAATATTTTCTTGTAAATCCATAAAATTAAACTCTTTTCCTGTACTTGATAAAAAAACAACAGGAAATTCTAACCCTTTACTTTTATGAATACTCATAATCCTTATTACATTGTCATTTTCTCCAATTACTTTAGCAGCGCCTAAGTCTCCACTACTTAATCTTAATTTGTTTATAAAAAGAATAAAATTATATAATCCTTTAAAACTTGAAGTTTCATATTGCTTAGCTCTTTCAAATAACATTTTAAGATTTGCTTGTTTTAGCAATCCATTTGGCATTAATCCACAGTAATTATAGAAGCCTGTATCAGAATAAATTTTCCAAATTAATTCATCTAAAGCCAGATATTCTTGCCTATTTCTCCAATCATCCAATTTATCCAAAAATTCTTTTATTTTTTCACCCAATTCTTTTTCTTGTGATACTTTTGCTTTTTGCATACATGTATAAAAATCATCATATTTATCTATTAACCTTATTTTTATTAATTCATCATCTGTAAATTTAGCAATGTTTGACCTAAGTACTGATACTAACGGAATGTCTTGAACAGGGTTATCAATTACTTTTAGCAAATTCATAATTGTTTGTATCTCTATTGAATCTAAATAACTTTGTGAGCTGTCCGAGAATACCGGAATTTCCAAATTCAATATTTCTTGTTCATAAATAGGTGCTGAGTTTGAAGTTGCACGAAGTAAGATTACCATATCTTTATATGTAATATCTCTATACTTATTTTGTTTTTTATCCCATACCTGAAATTTTTCATCTATTAATTTTTTTATTTTATTTGCAACAAATCTAGCCTCTATTTGAATATCTTCTAATTTTTCTTCTTTTTCTTCAGATTCTTCTTCTAATTCTTCTTCTTTTGCCATATTTATTATATTTATCTCAGTTTTTCCATCTTGAGAAATTTCTTCATAATTTGCTCCTAAATTCAAATACTCATCTTCGTTATATTCAATTTCTCCTAAAATATTACTCATAATATTTTCAAAAATTAAATTTGTAAATTGTAATATATTTTCTTTACTCCTAAAATTTTTAAACAATTGTATCTTTAAATCATCATTTTGAAATTTATCTTCTTTTTTCTTATAAGTTTCATATTTAGCTAAAAACAATATTTTAGGAACAGCTTGCCTAAATTTGTAGATACTTTGTTTTACATCTCCTACCATAAATATATTATTTTCTTTTGATACAGAAGTTAAAATAAATTCTTGAACTAAGTTACTATCTTGATATTCATCTATTACAACTTCAATAAATTTTTCTTGATATTTTTTAGCAATTTGACTTTTTTCAATATCACCTTCTTTATTCTCTTTTAATAATATATTTAAAGCCAAATGTTCTATATCATTAAAATCTACTATATTTTTTTCTCTTTTTCTTTTAGTAAATTCTTGTTCAAATTCTAAAATCATATTTTGTAATTTCACCAAAATATGATACATATCATTTATATCTTCATTTGCTTCTTTAGAGTTACAAATTAATATTTTATCAAATACTTTTTTCATTCTTTCTTTTACATTATCTCTTATACTTTTAGCAATCTCTTTTGTATCTGAATCTACTTTTTTTCTTGGCCATTGTATGAATTTCAAATCTTGATTTATATTATATGATTTATCCCAATTATCTACATTATTTTTTAGTACTTTTAATTTTTCTATATCATCTCTTATTACTTTTTGAAACTTATCTAATTCTGGATCATATGACAAATCTTCTTCAACTTTTTCAAGAGTTACAATATGGTCAATTAACTCATCTTCTAGTTCCAAAAGAAGAGTATCTCCCCATGGTGTTTTACTAAAATCTTCTTCTAATTTATCACTCAAATTAAACATTTCAACTTTTTCTCTTAACCATTTTTGAGGAAATGGATTACTTTGGATATATGAATAAATTTTCAAAATTAAATCTTTTAATGGAAAATCATCTTTATAACTAGTATACACACTAATTAATTTCAAAAAATCTTCATTTTCACTTTCATATTTATTTTCAAAAATATCTTCTATTGTCTCTTGTTTTAATAATTCTATTTCTGTAGTATCTCCAATTCTAAAATTAGGAGATATATTTTCTAGTTCATAAAAATGATTTCTCACTACTTCTAAACAAAATGAATCTATTGTGCAAATACTTGCTTTATTTAATAATGTTATTTGTCTTTGCAAACTCTCATCTTCTGGGTTTTCTTCTAATTTTTTATATATTGCCTCTAAAACCCTTTCTCTCATTTCAGAAGCAGCAGCATTTGTAAATGTAACTACCAACAATTTATCAATATCTACTTTTTCATTTATAATTTTATTAATAATTCTCTCAACCAAAACAGCAGTTTTACCAGAACCTGCTGCTGCTGCAACTAAAATATTAGAATCTTTTTCAAAAATTGCATCTTGTTGTTCTTTTGTCCAATTAACTTTACTCATTCTACCTCCACTAAAAGCAATTAAATAACCTATATATTTAACTTGCTTTTCTAAACCTTTTTCTTTTCATCATTTTATCACTTGGTCTATATTAATGCAAGAAAAATGACACATTTGGGATGGTGCCAAAATGTGTCATTATATATTAGAACAATCTTGTACTTTCTTTTTAACCATTGTTCTCATATATGGTATTTTCTTCATATTCCTAAAAATACTCATACCATGATCTCTTTTGAAGAATTCCCTCAAAAGTTCACAATATTTTTCTTTTTCATCTTTTAATTGACTTTCAGTCATAAAAGATGAATTTTCAAAGAGAAATGTTTCTTTCTCTTTTATTTCTTTATATAATACACAAATATTTTCATAATATTTGTATACCATATTTTTTATATCTCTAATAATTATTGATAGTAATACTAGCAATAATATTATTTCCATATCATTCTCCTCTCCACTTAGACAAGACAACTGGTAACATCACTATATTCTATACTAGTGATTTTTTTACATTTTTTCAAATTTTATCATAGGTTTTCATAAATTACAACATATTTTTAAAAATTGGTTAACTCTGTCTGATTCATTTATGATAATGTCTTAATAAATCACTTGAGAAAATGTCTCAAAAAAAATAAAAATATGGATACTTCCAATTAATTATTGTAAAATAGTAAGGT
>JGI994J12354_10000515_pt1 | contig 38407 bp, 29 predicted proteins | sample IntmicLarv3ML3BL_FD_12354 | JGI IMG/M metagenome (IMG submission 12354) | reverse complement strand
CTCGTGTAGTTGCAAACGCTCGTAAAATCAATGAGATGGCTTATGATGAATTGCTAGAACTAGCATCTAGCGGATCAAAGGTAATGCAAGCTCGCTCAGTAGAATTCGCACGTAAGCACAATGTAATTTTTGAAGTGCGCTCAAGCTTTAATAACGAACCAGGAACAATTGTGAAAACAGAAGTCTCAACAATGGAAAACATAGTTGTCAGCGGTGTTGCTGTTGACAAAAATCAAATGAAAATAACTTTAGTTCAGCTTCCAGACGAACCTGGTGTAGCTGCAACTGTTTTTGCCGTATTAGGTAAGGCGGGCGTGACGGTCGATATGATTGTTCAAAACGTTGGTCGCGGCGGAAAAGCTAACTTGACTTTCACGGTCTCTAAGGACGACTCTTCAAAAGCTAAAGAGATTCTTGAAAAATCTTCTAAAGAATTAGGTGGCGCAACTGTTGAGTCGATGACTGAAATTGCTAAAGTTTCAGCTGTTGGTATTGGGATGCGTTCTCATAGCGGTATTGCGGCATCTTTCTTTGGTGCTTTAGCTAGAGCAGGGATTAACATTGAACTTATTACAACAAGCGAAATTAAAATTTCTGTTGGCATAGATTTGTCTCGTGCAGACGAAGCTGTGAATGTCTTGCATCAAGCATTCGACTTGGATAAGAAATAGAGTATAAAAGAATGAAGTTTGTAAGTACAAGAGGGAATAGCTCACCGCTTTGCTTTAGCGAAGCGGTGATGGAAGGTCTTGCGCCCGATGGCGGACTGTATGTTCCTGAAGAATTCCCGAACTTGAAAAACTATTTTGATTCTTGGGAAAAACTTTCTTATAGCGAATTATGCTTTGAATTTTTTAAAGTGTTTACTCCAGAAATCCCTGAAGAAAACTTAAAAGAAATCGTTTTTAAATCTTATAAAACTTTCGATAAAGAGTCTGTTGCAGAGCTTAAAAAACTCTCCGACAAACTTTACGTGTTAGAGCTTTTTCACGGACCCACATTGGCTTTCAAAGATTTTGCTTTGCAGTTGTTGGGAAATCTTTACGAGTATTTACTCGCTAAAGAAAACGCATCTATCAATGTTCTTGGCGCAACTAGTGGCGACACCGGTAGCGCTGCTATCAATGGATTGCTCGGCAAAAAAGGTGTAAATATTTTTATACTTTATCCTGATAAAAGAGTCTCTCCATTGCAAGAACGTCAGATGACTTGCACAGGCGCAGATAATGTTTTTCCTATCGCGATTACAGGAACTTTCGATGATGCGCAAGCTATCGTTAAAGAACTTTTTGGCGACCTTTCTTTTAAAAAAGAGTTCAAACTTAGTGCAGTTAATTCTATAAACTTGGCGCGTATTTTGGCTCAGTGCGTTTATTATATTTACGCTTGGTTGCAGTTTCCTAAAGACAAACGCGCTAACATCGAATTTGTTGTCCCAACTGGAAATTTTGGGAATGTCTTGGCTGGATGGATGGCATACAAAATGGGTATGGAAGTTGCAGGCTTTAAAGTCGCAACGAACCGCAACGACATTTTGTTTAAGCTTTTTAATAGCGGAGTGTATGAGTTAGGAGAAGTTTCTTCAAGCCACGCGCCATCTATGGATATCCAAGTATCTTCAAACTTTGAGCGCTTCATTTACTATCTTGAAAATAAAGATACCAACAAAGTTTGTGAGATAATGAGTTCTTTTGCAAAAAACAAAAAGTATGTTTTTGAAAAATTTGTTAAATCAAATTTTAGAGCATCTCGTATGGACGATTCCGAGATTGAAAAAACAATCGAAAGTGTTTTTGAAAAATACAACTATATTGTAGACCCACATACCGCTTGTGCTTTTGCAGATTTAGACGATAAAAAAATCAATGTAGTTTTGTCTACGGCACACGCTGCAAAATTTCCAGACTTGATTGAATCTCTTTTAAAAGAGATTCCAGTTGCTGAAAGTTTAGAAGTACTAAAGCAAAAGGAAATTAAAAGAGTTATGTTGCCTGCAAATCTTGCAGATGTAAAAGAATATATCATTACAAACGGAATCTAAAAAAATCCGCTTGTTTGATAATAAAAGAATTAAAGATAATGGAATCTAAAAATAAAAAGGTCTTTATATATGATACAACTTTGAGAGACGGAACTCAATGCGAAGGAGTGTCGTTGTCGGTTGCTTCAAAATTGCGTCTTTTGAAGAAGATGGATAGCTTCGGTTTTGACTATATTGAAGGTGGTTGGCCAGGTTCTAATCCTCGCGATATGGCATTTTTTGAAGAAGCAAAAAATATCAAATTAAAGCACGCGAAAATCGCAGCATTTGGCTCTACACGTCGCGCAAACATTAAGGTTAAAGACGACAAGCAAATTGCTTTATTGATAGAAAGTAAAGCCCCTGTTATTACTATATTCGGTAAAACTTGGATGTTGCATATCACAGAAATTTTGAAAACTACAGCATCTGAAAACCTTAAAATGATCGCAGATAGCGTAGCTTATTTGAAGTCTAAAAAACGCGAAGTGATTTACGATGCGGAACATTTTTTTGATGGATATAAAGATAATTCTGAATACGCAATCAAAACTCTGCTAGCTGCTCAAGATAGCGGAGCCGATTTCATCTGCCTTTGTGATACAAATGGCGGAACAATGATTGAAGAATTTAAAGCAATTGTTAAAGACGTTGTTTCAAAAATTAAAATTCCAGTTGGCGTGCATTGTCATAACGATGGAGGACTTGGCGTTGCTTTGTCTATGACAGGCATTGAAGCAGGGGCTAAAATGGTGCAGGGCACTTTGAATGGCTTAGGCGAACGTAATGGAAATGCTAATCTTTGTACGATAATTGCAAATCTTTCCTTGAAGCTTAAATTCAATATGTATTGCGCAAAAAATCTTTCTAAGTTGCGCGACTTATCTTTGTTTATGGATGAGATGGCAAACTTGCGTTCAGACAATAGATTGCCTTATGTTGGCTCTTCAAGCTTCACACACAAAGGGGGCGTTCACGCAGATGCCGCAAATAAAGTTGCGCGTAGCTACGAACATATCGACCCGGCATTAGTTGGCAATAAAACAAGAGTTTTAGTTAGCGATATGTCTGGTAGAAGTTCTATTATGATGAAGGCAAAAGAACTCGGTCTTGAAATAGAATCTCAAAATACCGACTTAAAAGATTTTTTGAAAGAGCTTAAAAATCTCGAATTCAAAGGCTATGAATATGAGGCAGCGGATGCTTCGTTTAGTTTGCTTTTGTCAAAATTTTTGCATAAGGGTAAAGAGAATTTCAAGGTTCGCGGATACAGGGTTATCGTTGAAAAAGACGAGTTCGCAAAACGTATTCGCTCGGAAGCAACTGTTAAAATCGAAGTTGATGGCAAGATAGAACACACCGTAGCAGAAGCTCACGGACCGGTTGCAGCTTTGGATATGGCATTAAGAAAATCTCTTTCTCAAAAGTTTCCAAAAATTAAAGATATTGAATTGACCGATTTTAAAGTTCGTATTCTCGATAGTAATTCTGGAACAAATGCAATAACTCGCGTGCTTATAGAATCTCGCGATGGTGATTCTATTTGGGGAACAGTCGGGGCTTCTGACAATATCATAGAAGCGTCTTGGGAGGCGCTTAAAGATTCTGTTGAATACAAATTGCAAAAATAATTTTCAATAAAAAATGCAAAAAAAATACAAGGCAATCGACATTTCAAAGAGCATTAAAAATCCTCTCGTTAAAGCATTGTATTCTTGTATAAAAATCCCTTTCGAATCTTTCTTTGCAATCAACAAAGTCAATCAGACTTATACTGATGTTTTGAATAACGATTCCGACGCTTCTTTTATCGATAAATGTTTGCTTTCTTTACAGGCGGTTTTTGAAATTTCAGAAGAAGATATAAAAAAAATCCCGCTCGAAGGTCCATTAATTGTTGTGTCTAACCACCCATACGGTGGAATCGATGGAATGATTTTGGGTTCTATTTTAGATAGAGTTCGTGGCAACACAAAACTCTTGGCAAATGGCTTGCTTGCTACTATGCCAGAGATGAAAAAGCATATTATTGAAGTTAATCCTTTCGGTACTAAAGCGGCTACTATGGCAAATGTAGGCGCTATGAAAGAAACTTTAAAATTTCTTAAAAGTGGCGGATGCTTGGCTACATTTCCATCTGGCACGGTTTCACATTTGCACTTGAAACAAATGAACGTGACAGACCCTGAGTGGAACACAAACGTCGCACAATTAGCAAAACGCACAGGTGCTACGGTTCTACCTGTATTTTTTGAAGGCAGAAATAGTAATTCCTTTCAATTAACAGGTCTTTTACATCCTCTTGTAAGAACTGCTTTATTAGCACGTGAACTCTTTAAACGTACTAAAAAAGGAGTCATTAAATTGCGTGTAGGCAAACCCGTTAGTCCTAAAAAACTTTCGGACTTTGAAACAGATAAAGAACTTACATCTTGGCTACGCTTGAATACTTATATGCTAAGTAAAAGACAAGATACTTTAGAGCATCAGTTCTATTTTGATTTTGGAAGTATCAAAAATAACATACGTCGCTTACTTCCCAAGAGAACACATATCTTGCAAGATATTATTCAGCCTATAAATCCTGACGATATTGCTGAAGAAATTGTAGCTTTGCCTGAAGAAAATTGTTTGATAAAAGGTGAAAAAGTTTCTGTTTATTACGCATATTCTTGGCAAATCAAACGTATGATGTTTGAGATTGGGCGTCTACGCGAAGAGACTTTTCGTTCCGTTGGCGAAGGCACTGGTAAGAGCTTTGATATCGACGAATTCGATTCATACTACCTGCATTTATTTATGTGGGATGCTGCGAATAAAAAAATCGTTGGCGCATACAGAGTAGGGCATACTGATAGAATTAAAAAATCTATCGGCATACAAGGACTCTATACAACAACTCTTTTTAAAATCAAACCAGAGCTTCTTGACCGCATCGACCCTGCATTGGAGATGGGACGCTCGTTCATTGTAGCAGAGTATCAGAAAAAACGATCAACGCTTGCTTTGTTGTGGCGCGGAATAGGTGAATATATTTCGCGTAACCCTCAATACAAAACTCTTTTTGGACCTGTAAGTATAGACCCAAGATACAATTTGATTTCTAAAGATTTAATTGTGCAGTTTCTTTCAAAGCATAAAACTTCTAAAGAACTCGCACCCTATGTAAGAGCTAAAAAGCCCCCTAAAGCTATTTTAAAAGCTTCAGATAAAGATGCTCTGATTAGCACAACTAAAGATGTCGATTATATTTCTGCACTGATATCTGAAATTGAATCAGACAATAAAGGTATTCCAACATTGTTAAAACATTATTTGAAATTGAACGGCGAAATTCTTTCTTTCAATGTGGATTCTGCTTTTGGAAATTGTTTAGACGGACTAATTATGGTCGATTTACTAAAGACTGACGAGCGTCTTTTAAAAGTCTATATGGGCGAGGAGCAAACTATAAAGTATCGCAAATATCACGGGCTCTAACACATAAGAATCAAAATCAGAGTAATAATTTATAAAATAAAAAACGCGCTAAGAATTTTTCTAGCGCGTTTTTTATTTAAATGAACAGTAAAATTATTCGCCGTCGTCGCCGATTGAATTTACTGGGCAAGCTTCCATAGCTTCAACACACAACTTAACTTCGTCGTCATTGCTCGGCTGCTTTGTAAAGTATGAATGGCCTGCATCATTTCTTCCGAAAAAGTCAGGTGCCATTTGCCTGCAAAGATCGCAATCAATGCATTGTTTATCAACATAGAACTTACCTTCTGCGCTAAGTTCGCTTTTATCATTTTTGTCTGCCATAGTATCTATTAAGCTAGATTATAGCATATTTTGGTCAAGATTTTTCTTAATTATTTGCAAAAAATTTTATACTATGCAAATCTCTTTTTTATGGATAAAAACATATTGCATTGCGATTTAAATTCATTCTTTGCAAACGTGGAATTGTTAGATTTTCCGCAATATGTTGATATGCCCGTTGCTGTTGCAGGAGATGCTTCTTTGCGTCACGGAATAATTTTAGCAAAGAACGAAATCGCCAAAGGCTTTAATATTAAAACCGCAGAAACTATATTTTCTGCAAAGAAAAAATGTCCAAAATTAATCATCTTAGAAGCTCATCATAAAAAATATTCTTACTACTCAAAAAAGGTGAACGAAATTTATTTGCGCTTCACAAATAAAGTAGAACCATTTGGTATAGACGAATCCTGGCTTGATGTAACAAATTCAAAAAATCTTTTTGGTAGTGCTTATGAAATCGCAGAAAAAATTCGTAAGATAATTAAAGAAGAACTCGGGCTTACTGTGTCTATAGGAGTATCTTTTACTAAAGTTTTTTCCAAGCTTGGTAGCGACTACAAAAAACCTGATGCTGTAACAGTAATTTCTCGAGAGAATTTCAAAGATTTTTTATATAAGTTACCAGTAAATGATATGCTCTTTGTAGGAAAATCTCTCAAAGAAAGTTTTAGATATATGGGCATTTCTACAATAGGTGATTTGGCCGGATATGATAGTAAAAAACTTGTAAAAAAATTCGGTAGTAAAATTTTAGATTTGCAAGAAACTGCGCTCGGAAATTCTGATGATGAAGTTGCATTTTATGGCGATGAAAATGAAATCAAAAGTGTTGGTAATAGCATAACTTTCAAAAAAGATTTAACACAAATTCGCGATATAGATTTAGGACTTCTTGAGTTAGCAGATATGGTCGCTACTCGTATGAAAAATGAAAACGTAAAAGCTAAAACTATTCAACTCACAGTGAAGACAAATTTTTTTAAGGCGTACGCCAGACAAATTACACTTCCAAATTATACAAATCTAAAAAAGGATTTACATTCAACCGCCTTAGAACTTTTCAAAGATAATTTTGAAGATGAATATGTAGTTCGTTTGCTTGGGATTTCTGTATCAAATCTAAGCTTTGAAGATTCAAAACAATTGGATTTATTCGACGAAAATGTTAAAGATGAAAAACAAGAAAAGGCGGAAAAAGCCATAGATTTAGTGCGTCAAAAATTTGGAAAATCTGTAATACAGTCAGCATCAAAGTTAGATAACAATCTATTTTGATTGACTGTAAAATTGAATATTTTTTACTTACTCATATGTATAAATTTTTAAAACGTCTCGAAGATATAATATTTTCATTAATGTTTATAATGATCTTCGCACCTGTATTTGTAATCATTGCAATAGTGCTGTTCTTTACAGGAATACGCCCCGTGATATTCACACAAACAAGAGCAGGGCTAAATGGCAAAGCATTTACAATCTATAAGTTTTGCTCAATGACAAATGCTCGTGATGAAAATGGAAATTTACTTCCTGATAAATTGCGTCTTACAAAGGTCGGAAAATTTATACGTAAATCTAGCTTAGATGAATTTCCTCAATTTTTCAATGTGCTCAAGGGCGATATGAGCATAGTTGGTCCACGCCCATTGTTAATGGATTATCTTGATAAATATTCACCAAAACACGCAACAAGACACAACACTAAACCAGGAATAACAGGCTTAGCACAGGTATCTGGCAGAGGAGACCTTTCGTGGCAAGAAAAGCTAGATATAGACGCTGAATATGTAATGAAACAAAACTTTTGGCTAGACCAGAAAATCATTTTTCTTACGGCACTCCAAGTTGTAGTAGCTAGAAATAGCCACGTAGAAAGTCACGCAAAAATGCCTGATAATCTCAACGATAAATCAGAAGAAAATAAAAACTAATGATCGATTATATGTTTGTTTTCATTTAAGTGCGTTCTAGAAAAATCATTAAAAGAATTCACTAGTTTTTCTTGGCTTATACTTTCCCAAGAATCAACAAAATATAGCGATGCTTTAATTCCACTATTTGTTTTCTCGAGAATAATTTTAATTTGTGGAACATACACTTTTGAATCATAAAAGTCTCCCCATTGTTTGTATCCAAACAAAAAATAATATGAGTATTCTGCGTTAAAAATTCTCTTTGTATCTGTTAAATAAATTAAATCATCTTTTACAGAGAAATAGATATCATCAGGATGACCTGCCTCGATGCTTAAAGTGTATTTATTATCAATATCACTATAATATATTTTCTTTTGCGGATTACTCAAAAATGAAGGATCAAAAGGAACCAACACCAAATCTATCCCATATTCTGCAAATATTTCTATAGGGGTTTGAGGGGATTCACATTTAAAGCGATCCACTACATTTGTAGAATTTGAACATAGATAAATAAAATCATATCTAAATGCCAGTTCAAAATTGAGCGAATATATATCTTCATTTGTTGTGGTTTTTATACCTTTATAATCCGTGAGTACGAATATGTCTTTTCCAAATTTAAAATCGTATTTTGAATATCTGATCAGCTTTGAATTGCCGATAATATTCATAAAAAATTCTTCATTTATATTTGGGTCAAACGGGTCTATTTTTGAAATTTCGTTTAACAATTTTTCATACGTTTCATTGCTTATATCAAAGATTTTTACGCGAGCATTTATATTATAAAAATCAAAATAAGATTGTTTTTTTTCTATCAAACTTACGAAATTTCCATAATTTTTACTTGTTTGATAATCTTTATAAATATTATTCAAAAACAAAAATCCAAATCCAAGAACTATACTAACTTGAAAAATAAAACCGACACATAGTAAAATTTTAACGCTTCTCATACAAACTTCTGTTGGGGTAAATATACATTTTTCGAGTAAAAAATGTCAATTTTTTAAAGGCGGCGCAGCCTTATATGAAAACAAAAAAACCGCAGATTTTTCTGCGGTTTCTTTGAAATTGGAGGCGCGAGTCAGAATCGAACCGACGAATAGAAGTTTTGCAGACTCCTGCCTTACCACTTGGCTATCGCGCCTTAAATAAAGAAACAGATTAAATGTATTTTGATATTTTATTGCAAGTTTTTTTTACAAACTTTCTACATAAATATATCGGATTATTTTTCCATTTAAAAAAGTTCTATTTCATCAAAGTATCTAGAGCCTGAGAGTAGCAGGCAATTGTGTTCTTGATTACTTCTTCTGGCAATGCTGGAGCAGGTGCTTGCTTATTCCAATCAAGAGTTTCTAGCCAATCGCGAACATACTGTTTATCGAAAGATGGTTGTGATTTTCCGACTTCATACTTATCAGCTGGCCAATAGCGTGATGAATCAGGTGTCAAAACTTCATCTATCAGATAGAGATTATTATTTGCATCTGTACCGAATTCAAATTTTGTATCTGCCAAAATCACTCCGCAAGATGCTGCTTTTTCTTTGCCGAATTTGTAAAGATCCAAGCACGCTTTCTTGATTTTTGTGAAAAGTTCATCGCCCAAAATTTCTGCACATTGTGCGTTCGTGATAGGTTCGTCATGACCTTCTTGAGCTTTTGTAGTTGGTGTAAACAAAGGCTCTGGAAGTTCTTGGCTTTCGCGCATACCAGCTGGCAAATCGAAATCAAAAAGTTTTCCTGTAGTCTTATATTCTTTCCAGCCACTTCCTGCGAGGTATCCGCGAGCGATTGCTTCGATAGGCATAGGATTTAACTTTTTTACTATCATAGAACGCTCGACAAGATGTGGAAAATCTTTCAACAATTCGCGAACGCGCTCGTTATGATTTTCTACCAAATGATTTGGCATTATATGTTTTGTTTGCTCGAACCACCAAAGACTGATTTGTGTAAGCAAAATTCCTTTTCCAGGAACACCGTTTGGCATAATCACATCGAATGCAGAAATTCTGTCTGATGCTACGATTAAGAGTTCATCACCCAAATCAAAATTTTCGCGCACTTTGCCTTGAGCAACTTTCTTGAAAGGCAAATCGTCTACAATCATTAGGGCTGTTTTTGGTAAATTATATTTCATTTTTTTTTGGATATTTGTTAGGATAAAAAATTAGAAAGAATCGGGAAGGGTGCGAGTCTTGATATCGTTTACAATCAACTCAACAGCTTCGCGATAGTTATGAGTTCCTTCAAAAGCTTTCTTGATTCTTGAACGCAGTGACACAGATTTATTTTCAGCTTCTTTGTTACCGATAACAAACATATGTGGAACTTTTTCAGTTTCTGCTTTACGGATTTTTCCGCCGAGCTTATCGCCAGAAGTATCCATAGAAACACGAACGCCTTTACTTTTGAGTGCTACAAAAACTTCGTCTGCAAAAGGAATTACAGAGTCGTTCATTGCAATGATACGTACTTGTTCGGGAGATAACCAAGTTGGGAATTTGCCACCGAAATGTTCAATCAAAACGCCTGTGAATCGTTCAAGAGAGCCGAATGGCGCGCGGTGAATCATAACAGGAACGTGAGGCTTATTGTCGCTACCGATATAGCTAAGTTCAAAACGTTCTGGCAAATTGTAGTCTACTTGAACAGTACCTAGTTGCCACTCTCGACCAATAACATCTTTAATTACAAAGTCGATTTTTGGTCCATAGAAAGCTGCTTCGCCGATTTCTTCGGTGAAGGGAACTCCAAGAGTTTTTGCAGCTTTCAAAATAGCAGCCTCGCTCTTTTGCCAATTTTCTTCTGAACCTACATACTTATCGCTTGAAGGATCGCGCAAAGAAATACGAACTCTATATTCTTTCATTCCGAGAGTATCGAAAACGCTTTTCACTAAGTCTAAGCAAGATTGAATTTCGCCATCGAGCTGTTCAGGCATACAGAAAATATGAGCATCATCTTGGGTGAATCCGCGTACACGAGTCATACCATTTAGCTCGCCAGATTGCTCCCATCTATAAACATTTCCAAACTCTGCAAGCTTGACAGGCAAGTCGCGGTAAGAATGCATTTCGCTTTTATAAATTTGCACGTGGAAAGGACAATTCATTGGCTTTAACAAAAAGCCTTCTGCAAGCCCTGATTCAATTTCTTCTTCAAATTTTGAAACGGGGAGATTTGCTTTAGACATTCTATCTAAATCTTCTCGCTCGATAAGCGGAACGAATTGCGACTCCTTGTAATAAGGAAAGTGACCGCTAGTTCTGAAAAGACCAAGCTTGCCAATGTGAGGCGTAAACACTTGTTGATAGCCTTGACTATTTAGCAATTCCAAAATGTAGTTTTGCAATTCTTGACGTAAAATTGCTCCGCGAGGCTTCCAAAGAATAAGACCTTGTCCAACCTTATCATCAATCGTAAAAAGCCCCATCTCTTTGCCGAGCTTACGGTGATCGCGCAACTTAGCTTCTTCTAACTGATTTAAATATTTTTCGAGTTCTTCTTTAGTTTCAAAAGCAGTTCCATAGATACGCTGGAGTTGTTTATTTTTCTCGTCTCCACGATGATAAGCACCAGCAATGCTCAAAAGTTTAAATGCTTTTATACGCTTTGTGTAGTCGATGTGGTCGCCACCACACAAGTCACAAAACTCACCATTTTTGAAGAAAGAAACTTCTTCACCAGCAGGAATATCATCAAGTCTGCCAAGTTTATAGAGCCCTTGATCGGATGCTTCTATGCGTTTTTTTGCATCATCATAACTCTCTGTGAAGCGCTCGAATTTTTGATTTTCAGAAATTATTTTACGCATTTCATCTTCGATTTTCACCAAGTCGTCAGCAGTAAATTTGTGATCTGAATCAAAGTCGTAATAGAAACCATTTTCAGTCGCAGGACCGATATCGAGCTTTGTGTTTGGAAATAAACGCAATACAGCAGCCGCTAAAATGTGCGATGCGCTATGTCTAATTTTTGCTAAATTTTCATTCATAAATAAATAATTTTAAAAAGAATATCCTATTGAACATCTAAAAAATACATTGCTGTCTGAACCTAATTCCGAATTGCGAGGTCCTGCAAATTCGCTACCGTCGTTGTTGTACGTATATCCAACGCCCGCAGAAAACCTTAATCCATTACCACTAGCCCAAACTAAATCTGTTCTGCCATAAAAATATGTGTACGAATTATGCCAGTAGTCGCCTTGATTCCTTCCAGAGAATCTATCGGCAACTGTGTAAGCTCCATAAGTTAAAATTTCTAAAGATAATCCTTCAATTGCAGTCAAGGGTTCTAAGTCGAACTTAGGAGCAAATCCACCACGAAATTCTTTTTGATAAAAAGTAAAATCGTAAATAAAATACACAAATGGTTCTAAAAAGCAGTCGCCAATCAATCCGAAATAAACATCACCGAAAACATCTTCGCCTTCGCCGTAGTGTTTAGCTGGTCGCCCGTCAGCATTTACTTTTTTGTCTGATAAAGTTACGTTACCGCCAATGTCGAAAACTAAAAATTCTGTAAGATTATACTTCCATCCTCCGAGAATATTAAATTCTTTTGCAAACTGAGAATCCTCAGGCAAAAATCCTTGAAAATTCCAATAACCTTCGCCTGCAAAAAGAGGACCTCTATCAAAGAATTCAACCATAAAAGTTGAGTCAGCCGCACGCTTTCCCTTTACAATATGTGATGACATATAAACGCCTTGAATGCCAATTAAATGAGTATTTTTTTCAAGACCAAAAGCTTCGTAAAAATCGAAATCGACAACACTATCTAAAGTTGCAGAATTTATTGAATACCAGTTTTCTGGAGTAAATTCTTTAATTCCATATATTGGCAAGCCCGCTTCTTGAGCAAAAAGCACACTTGAGAAAGCTGAAAAAAGAAAGAAAAGGAGAATCTTATTTTTCATAAAAGTAAGAGGTAAATTGTGTATTAAGCCTAAGTCTTTGCAACATTAAAAAAATCACAATTTCGACAAAATTGCTTATTGAAACAATATCAGCAAGAATTGGAAAATGACTTTATTCTCTTGTGAAAATCAGAATTCTAAAAAATCTTAAAATAAACAGGAAGCACGCCTGCCTGATGAAGTCCACCAATGAATTCACAAATCCCGATAAACCAAATAAACCAAAAAGCATCGAATATACTTCGTATAAAAATTTTGGGATTCACTGTATATGATGTGAGTTGATTATTTAATAAGCTCACTTTTGGAAAAAATAAAGGAACTCTTACGCAATAGTTGCGATATTCATCTCCGAAAATTTCTGTTAGACGCAAACTTTCTTTCTTAATAATTGTAGGATAATAAAGTGCAAAAACAATAGCAATTAGAGTTGGAATAGAAAAACTTTCAGTTGCCAATCCAACTCCGACAGCACCTATGAAGCTGAAAAAATAAAGAGGATTGCGAGTCATTGAATAAGGTCCATCCTGCACAAGTTTTTCATTTTTATAACCTGCAATATATAGTGAACACCAAACACGACCAAAAGCTCCAATACTCGCGAAGATACATGCAAACAACATTAATGACTCTTCAATTATATGATTATTTTCCCAACCAGATTCGCCAAACAATAACACCGAGCCTAATGCTAGTCCAAAAATTAAACTGATAAAGGTTCTGATACGTTCGTTAAGAGATTTTTCTTTGTGTGACATAATTTTATATTCTTAAAAAATATTTTGATGAGATTAATTCTTTTTAGACTCTATAAATTTTTTTCTGTTCAGATTTATTTTTATTTTGGTAGATTAAATTGAAAAGCAAAATTTAAACTTATAAAATTTTCTGAAACCGGAGTAGGGAAGTCCCTTACAAAATTTCCATAAGAATTTCTAATTTACTTAAGCATTGTTATTTTTTAAATTTTCTTAAATTGAGTAAAAAACTTTAAAATCAAAGAGGGTTATTTTTTAATTTCAAATAATTCCTTTAACTCCCAAATCCGACAGAAATCCTGTTCATTTTTATCTATGTTATTTCTTAAGAAAATAATAGATTTTGCTATACATAAAACGCAAATCATAATATTTGATTGAATAAATTTACTCAGATAAATCATTCTTGAAATTCACATTTGCGATAAATGCAGGATGCTAAATTCCATACATAATTAACTTTAGCGATACATCTAATTTCACATAACTACCTAACAAGCATCATATTTCGCCATAGCCGACTAGACATAATATAGCTTGTGCGACGAATGGGTGTGGGTGGAAAACGGCACAAATATGCATAAAGATCTTCTTTCCCTACTTAATATTAAATCTTCAAAGCTTATAAAATTCTATCGAAAAACAAAGAAAATTTAATTAATGACTAAATGCTTTTTTCATATAGGGTTCAATTATCCCATTTTGCATTAAAAAGATTTTAGATTTGGATTTAGAAATTTTTTTCAAATCGAAAGAATTTGAATCTACAATTTTACCGATGTAAAAAACTTCTGTTTTAAATTCTTTAAAATATTTTTTCTTGAAGCTTTCGACAGTTGCTTCCCCAGAAACTGTAAAAAGCAATTCATAGTCTTCGCCATCACACATTGCTTTATCAAGCGTGTTGTTTTTGATTTTTTTTATTGGGATGCTTTTTGAATTTAAAATAGCGCAAGCATTTTTAGGTAGAATTTTTGGCAAATCACGTGCAATGCCATCTGTGATATCTATTGCAGATTTAACTTCTTTTTGTAAAGCAAGCCAGTTACCCTGCTCGATTCTAGGCAAAAATTCAAGATGCCACTTACTTTCGTAAGATGCACCTAGCTTCCCAGTGATAAATAAAAAATCTCCAACCTCAGCACCAGTGCGTAAAAGTGGACTTGTATTAGATTCGCCTATCAAAGTCAAATGAGCCGAAAAAAAATCGTGTTTTACAGAAGCTAAATCGCCACCAATAAATTTGATTCCCAATTTGTCCGCTGCAATTTTCATTCCTTTTAGAAATCCCCTAACCCATTTTACAGACAATTTTGGACAAACTATCACGCTTGTTTGGGCGTATTTAGGATTGCCTCCCATAGCAGCAATATCGCTTGCGTTTCTATTGATTAATTTTCCTCCCACTTTTTGTGGACTATCATCTAAATCGAAATGCACTCCTGCAATAACAGAATCTGTTGTAACAAAAACATTTTCTCTTAGCGACTTTGACTTAATCAATGCGCAATCATCTCCAGACCCGTAAGGTGCAGGCAAAACAGATGCATCATAAATTTTGATTGCTTCTTGAATTAATTTTTCTTCACCAAAATTCTTGTAAGAATCTTTTGCTAAATCTGTGTAAATTTTATGCATTTAAAAATCCGATTTTTCGAAAAATAGAATGAAGAAAAAATTGAAAAAATTAAACAAAGAATGCGCAATCATTGGAACACGAATGTCACGACATTTTTCATAAGCTATGCAAAACAAAAGCCCCACAACAAACAACGCTGCAAAGTTTGCTAAAGATATATGAACCAATGCAAAAATAAATGAAGAAATTATCATTGCAACAGATGTTCGCATTTTAGATTTAAAGCTAGTAAAAAGAACTGCGCGAAAAAGTAATTCTTCCCCTATTGGTGCAAAGACCCCCACCGCCAAAGCCGCTAACAAATACGTATTGAAAGATGACGCATCTAATAAAAGTTGAACTGCTGGTTGCAATTCTGGAGTTATATTTAAAACATCTTCTAATATAAATTTTGAAATGAATCCTACTGCAACAGCCGAAATTAAAATTAACGCAAAATAACTAAAACCATTTTTTAAAATATTTTTTACGCTCTTGATGTCATATTCTGCGATTATAAAATTCTCTAGTTTGCTCAAGTTGAAAATTCCCAAAACGATTACAATATTCAGTACAATCGCAGCCAAGAAATTTGCATTAACAATATAACCAGTAAGGTCTTTGTATAGTCCGCCAACTACAATGCTCACCAGATGCGCCATCACAAAGACAAAAGTCAAAAGAAGGGCGCTTCTAATAGTCAAATTCATAAATCAAAAGTTTTTTACTAAGCCCTCTCAGAATCATTAAAGACTTCCCTGCCCCTATAGTATGTAGCGAGAATTTTAGACTTCAATTTTTTGCCTAACCAAGGTGAGTTTGATGACTTTGAAAATGTTTTATTATATAAAAATTCTGCATTTAAATCTGCTAAAACAAAGTCTGCCTGCTCGCCTATCGCAAGTGAGCCACCGCTGATATTTAGAAGTTTTGCAGGTGCACTAGTAAAAAGTTCTATCAAGCGCATAAGCTTCATAGATCCATTCAAAACCAAAGTTTCGTAACAAACTGGGAATGCAGTTTCAAAGCCAATAATCCCGCAAGGAGCATAATCAAACTCGACGTCTTTATCAGACAAGCTATGAGGAGCGTGGTCTGTCGCAATGATATCAATTGTTCCATCACAAAGACCTTTGATGATTTCATTTCTATCATCATCCGTACGAAGAGGCGGATTCATTTTATAATTAGTGTCAAAATTGCTAAGCATAGAATCATTCAATGCGATGTGATGCGGAGTTGCTTCAGCGCTGATTTTTATTCCGCGATTTTTTGCACCGCGAATCATTTCAACTGAAAACGCGCTCGATATATGCTGTAAGTGAACTCTTGCATTTGCGTACTTTGATAAAATAATATCGCGAGATACAATGATATCTTCAGCTGCTCTAGGCCAGCCTTCGAGACCGAGCTGTGCACTCATAATACCTTCGTTCATTTGCGCGCGCGCAGTCATTGAAGCATCTTGGCAGTGATCCATCACAAGCAAGTCGAACATATTTGCGTACTCTAAAGCACGGCGCATCAAATCGTTATTTTGTAAGCAAGAACCATCATCAGTAATAGTAATTGCACCAGCGTTTTTCAGTGTTCCTATAGGAGCCAATTTTTTGCCTTCGCTATTTTCTGTTATACACGCACTTTGAAAAACTCTAATGTATGCGCTTGAAGCGATGAGTTCATTTACTAACTTCATCGAAGATGTTGAATCTATTTTAGGATTCGTATTCGGCATAGCCAAAATTGCAGTAAATCCGCCAGCTGCGGCAGCTTTTGTGCCTGTTGCAATTGTTTCTTTTGAAGTTTGTCCAGGGTCTCGCAAATGAGCGTGAGCATCAATAAACCCAGGGAACAAATGCAAATTTTTAGCATCAATAACTTTTGCTTTTGGGTCTGCTTTTTCCGCGAAGACGCCGTCATTAATAAAGACATCCTTAACTTCTTCTGTGGAAGTTTTAGGGTCTATTACAGTTGCATTTTTGATTATTAAATTACTCATTTTTTTGATGCGTTTGATGCTGTCATACACAAGTACAATACTGCCATTCTGACAGCTACTCCGTTAGTTACCTGCTCTAAAATTACAGAACGTTTTGAATCTGCTAAAAAGCTGTCTAGCTCTACCCCACGATTTATTGGCCCAGGGTGCATAATTATTGCTTCTGGTTTTAACCAACTTTCGCGCATTGCGTTCACGCCGAATATAGAAGCATATTCGCCTATCGAAGGAAAGTGCGTGATTGATTGTCTTTCGTGTTGAATTCGGAGAAGCATAACAACATCTGCATTTTCAAGAGCTTCTTTTAGATTGTAAGTAATCTTGACTCCCAGAGCTTCAAAAGTACGCGGAAGTAAAGTTGCAGGGCCAGATAAAGTAATGTTTGCACCGAGCTTTTTAAGGCAAGCAATATTCGAGCGAGCGACTCTACTAAAAAGAATGTCTCCAAGAATAGTAATATTTTTCCCGCGCAAATCTTTACCCAAATGTTCGCGCATTGTGAAAGCATCTAGAAGAGCCTGTGTCGGATGAGCATGCGCACCATCGCCAGCATTTATCACGGGGATTTTGACCCTGTCAGCTAAATAAGCAGCAGCACCCGCAGCGCTATGACGCATAATAATCATATCAGTGCTAAGAGCTTCAATATTACGAGCGGTGTCTTTTAAAGTCTCGCCCTTTACGAGAGAAGACGCACTTTCTGATATAGACATTACATCTGCACCGAGTCTGTGAGCTGCCATTTCAAAGGCCGTACGAGTTCTTGTACTTGGCTCGAGAAAAAAGTTCACGATAGTTTTCCCGTGCAAATAAGGGAGCTTGCAACCGTCTTCTTTTAATAGAGATTTAAAGAGTTCTGCGAGAGAAAAAATTTCTTCGAGAGCAGTAGGAGTTAATTCTGCAATATTGGTTAAATCTTTTTTTGACCACGAAATTTTATTCAAAAAATCTTTACTTATCATAAAATTGAAAGTCTACAAAAACATCACTCCTTGTCAATTAGACATTTTTTTAAATCGTCAGAATTTGAAACAATTTTTGCCTTGGAAAATTCTTTGTACAAGTGGTTCACATAAGGTTTTTCAATAAACCGTTCGCAGTGAAAAATAATCTTTGTCTTGTGCTCAGGCGCACGAACGAGCCTACCAATAGCTTGCTTGATTTTGAGAATTCCCTCCTTTACATAGATTTCTTCGAAAGCTTCTTCGCGGTTCAAAGAATCACATAAATTCAAAACTTTAGTGTCACTAATAGGATTCAATTCAGGAAGAGCAACACCTACAACCAATGCTAAATCAACTTTGCCGCCCAAAACATCTATGCTCTCAGAATATGAACTTCCTAAAATCAGAAAAATAACTACGTGGCTTTGCAAAGCCTTTTCCAAAAATTCGCCCTGCTCTTGATAAGAAAGATTTTTTTTCTTTACATTCTCTTGAATCACAAAATCAACTTTTGAATATTGAAGAATTTGTGCTACACTCTTTGCATAAGCATAAGATGAAAAAAATACTACAACATTTTTTTTAGAATGCTCAGCAAGCATTTCAATAGTTTTCGCAGTCTCTTCAAAAAAGCCCCCACGCTTTTTGTAAGAAGTATTTACGCGCGTATCGAAAACATATTCATAAGCATTTTCTAGCCAGCTTGACGTAGCAGAAACTTTTTGGTGCGGCGTTTCTAATTCAGGCGTGTTTGCACTCATTAGAATTGCCTTATTGAATTTTTTCAAAATCTTCGCAGTTTCTTTTTCCGCATCAATGCAGTCTATTTTCAAAACATTGAAATCATCTATACGCCAAAGCAAATTGATATTTTTATTAGTAGAAAGTTTATTTAAAAAGGCGATATTCCAAAGAGTTTTTGAAGATTCTAAATTCAATTCATCAAAATTTACTTTGAATAAATTTTCAGAAATTTGCGCAAAAAACTTTTTTAAAGAAGAAATCTTGTTGCCTGTTAAAAAAGTTTCGCAACTATCTAATACTTTTAAAATTCCGTCTATTGCTAATAGATTTTTCGAGAAAAGCAAATTCACTTTTAGCGACTGCAAGTCAGAAATAGAGAGCTCTCCAGAGTACGCGCTTTCAACACGCGAATGCAAATTATGAGCTTCATCAATAATTAAAAAAGTTTTTTTAGGATTCCAAAATTCTAAAGAATCAAAAATATTTTTTGCACTCGGAGCAAAAAGATAATTTAAATCGCAAACCCAAATTTGCGCATAAGATAAACACGATATTGAAATCTCGTAAGGACATAATCCAAATTCAAATGCATTTTTCTTTATATTAAATAAGGAAGAAAATGATTTCTCGAAAAAAGTTTCGTAAGAAAATATGTTTTCGCTGAAACAAAATTTTTCACAACTATCACAATCAATACAATTGCTTTTTGAGTCTCCTAAAATGTGCTCACTGCGATTGCGTAGTTGAAAAACTTTAGGCAAATTTTCATTTTTAATAAAAGCTTTTAGCTCTGCCAGTGCCTGCTGCTGACCACTGCTCTTTGAACTTAACCAGACTATTCGTTCTATTTCGCCATTCTTTAATTTTTCTAATGCAATATGCCAAGCAATAGCGCTTTTACCAAATGCAGTAGGCGCTTCAAAGACCGCAATTTTATTTTCTGAAAGAGCATTTTTTAATGAGCCAATTGCAATCTCTTGCCCTTCTCTTAATGATTCATAAGGTAGGTCGAAATTTTGATGAGAAATTAATTTATGAGCATTTTCATAAGAATGCAAAAATTCTATTATAGAAGTTGCATTTTCTAAAACCATTTTTTTTGCATTGTGATTGAATTTGTAAGCGAATCTTTTACCAGTATAAATGTTAATATACAAAAGCTCACCCTGACAATTTACATACTCTTCTTCAAAAGACCAAAGATACACAGCTAATTGGGTTAAGTGTGTTTTTTTGATTTCATTAATAGGTAATTCTTGGTCGGTAGTTTTTATTTCTCGAACTAAAGAAAAATTGTCTAAAAAAATCATCTGGTCAGCAAATCCAGTGATTTCAAAATTCCAAGATTTGTGCGAAAACTTTTTTAAAATGGGAATTTCAAATTCAGATTTTTCTTTAGATAAAATAGATTCTTCACGTATTGCACTATGCCATTGCTTGCCGATTAATGCTCGCCAAATCGACGCTGATGAACGTCCAGAAAAACTTCCGCCCGCAAATTCGCGGGCGGATACTTTTACAATCTTTTTAGCTAAATCGATTTCCATCTTTTAAAACTCCTAAAAGGGCGGACTTCGTCCTTTAATGCTAGTTAAAGAATATTAAAAGACTCAGAAGTGAACTAAAAACTTATTCTTTAAATGTTTACAAAGTCATTTATAAATTCAGAGATAAAGCACGTAGTGCGCTTCTTTAGAACTTAAAAATACTTTCAATAGCAGAACGTTCGCGTTCGGAAGTTTGAGTTTCATATAAGTCTTCCATTGCTCTGCGTAAGTTTCTATCGAATTCAGTATCGAAGAAAATTACACCAGTAGGAATGTTATTCGTAAGAAGAAGTCTTGCACGAATCTTGCCATCGCTCGTTACATAGTTGTATCCGAAAGCAGTGTCGTTTTGAGATGGAATGTTTTCTAAAATTTTGATTTCCTTACCTCTTGCCGCAGCGGTTGTAGATGTTGACAAATCGCTAAGATTCATATCCGAAGCTTTGGGCTGTTCAGATTTTGTATCTGATTTTCTTGTAGAACTATTTCTTGTTTGTGCAGTTCTAGCTGCGTTTTGAGATGCTTTTTCTCTTACCTCAGAACGATAACGTTCGTTTGCACGACGCTGTTCATCGGTAATTAAAGAGTTGCGAAGCATTTGCCTTAGAGCAGGACTGTTTTGAATTTCTTCAGGAATTTCCAACGCAATTTCTCTTACTCTTGGCTTTGGGAGTATTTTGCAAAGCGCTGCAATCTTTGGGTCATCAGACTCTTTTTGTGCGATAGGAATTTCCGCAGGATCGTTAGTAGCTGCGTCTTTATTTACGAATCTTTCAGATGGAACCCATTCAACATTTTCAGGTGCCATTATTTTCATCATTTCTAGCAATTCTTCGGGAGTGAAGATGCCGTATTTGCGATAAGTTTCCAATACAGATTTATCTTTTACATAAATAGTATGTAGCTCCCAACCATCTAAATCATTCTGCTTAACAACATCGGCAGGCAAAGCAGCTTGAACGTCAGAACGCTTAAAATAAAATGCGTGATAAGTTTCTTTTGGCATAATAAGGAAGAGATTTTTATAATGCAATTCCATCATTTCACGAACTCTATCTTCTTCTTTTTCGTAACGCAAAGCGCCATCGACTCTTGTCAAAAGGCGGCTTTCGAGATTCATTTTATTCTCCCCTATTCTTGCAAATACAGGTGATGCTATTGCAAGAAGCAATAATCCTAAAAATAATTTTGCTTTCATAATAAGTGAATCCTATTAGAAAGAAAATTCTCTATCAAGCTTAATCTAAATAGGTGCGAGTTTTTAGAAGCTTATTGTATCTTGAAATAATTTTCACACCCTCGCGAGGTTTGATTATATCAGACTTTATAGCTCTATCTACTTCTTTTTTCAGCATTTGAACAAGATACTCTGGCTTGTATTGAATCTGTGGTAAAACTTCTTCGATTGTGTTTCCAGAAATTGTATCTTCAACATAAAAACCATCTTCTTCATCGTCTTCCAAGAAGACGTGAACTTCATCTACTCTGCCAAAAAGATTATGCTGGTCACCCATAATATCTTGATATGCACCAACCAAAAACACGCCTATATAATAAGGTTCATTCTTCTTGATTTTATGCAAAGCTAAAGTAGAAAGTTCGTCTTGTTCTAAGTCGATAAACTTTGCAATTTTACCATCTGAGTCGCAAGTGATATCAGCAAGAGTAGCCTCAATAGTTGGCTCTTCGTCTAGCCTTTGCAAAGGTAAGATTGGAAAAAGTTGCTTCAATGCCCAGTGATCTAAGAGCGATTGGAATACTGAAAAATTACAAATATATTGTGGAGCCAAAATATCAAAAACTTCATCCAAGTCTTCTGGAATATGAGTCATTTTTTTCATATCAGATTTTATATCTGCACAAATTCCCCAGAAAATATTCTCAGCCTGAGCCCTGTCTTCCAAAGTAAGAATGCCGTGTAGGAACAAGCTATGAATTTCTTGCTTTAATTGTTTAGCATCTAAAAATCTTTCGAGATTACTTTTGTATGTACTCTTTTCTTCCAATATATGAGCCAAGTTTTTCAAGGAAGAATGAGCATTCTTTTTTACAGAAAATAATTTTGAATTAGATTCTCTGCCTACCGTATCAAAAACTTCTAAGACCAAAATCGAGTGGGGAGAAACTACCGCCCTTCCGCTTTCTGTAACAATATTTGGATGAGGCATTCCCGCAGAATCACAAACGTCTTTAATAGTGTAAACTAAAGAACGCGCGTATTCTTCCAAAGAATAATTTGAAGAGCTTTCATAGTTTGAACGCGATCCATCATAGTCTATCGCCATACCGCCACCGCAATCGATGTATTCAATATCAAAGCCCATTCTGCGCAACTCACAATAGTAGCGCGAAGCCTCATTTGCGGCCGCTTTGATAGTAGCAATATTAGGAACTTGGCTACCAATATGAAAATGAATTAGCTGTAAAGATTTATGAAGCTTTGCTCTTTTTAATTTTTGCAAAGCAGTCATAATCTCTGATGGAAAAAGACCAAATTTTGCATTTTCGCCAACCGATGCTGCCCACTTGCCCTCGCCCGTGATTCCCAATTTCACGCGTATACCAATCAATGGAGTCACAGATTCTTGACGCGATAGCCTAATGATGTCTTCAATATCGCTCAATTGCTCGACAACAATGATTGCTTTTTTGCCCATACGTGTTGCATCGAGTGCTGTGCGAATATAGTCATCATCTTTGTATCCGTTGCAGACAATCAAAGAGTGTTCACTTGAAGGAAATGCGACGGCAATCATAAGCTCACCCTTACTGCCAGCCTCGATTCCATAATGATATTTTTCGCCCTCTTTTAAAATTTCTTCAACAACTTCGCGAAGATGATTTGTTTTAACAGGAAATACACCTCTGTATTTGCCCTTGTAATTTTCTTCGCGTATAGCTTTTGCAAATGCATTGTTTAGTTTGCGAACACGACAATGCAACAAGTCTTGAATACGAATAGTCATCGGCGGTTTGTGACCGAGACTTTTTGCTTCTTTAATAACCTCAAGTAAGTCGATATTTTTTTCGTCTCCGAAAGGATGTGCTAAGACAGTTCCTTTTTCAGAGATAGTAAAATAATTCATTCCCCAGCGTTTAATTCCGTAGAGTTTTTCAGAATCTGAGATAGTCCAGTTTTTCATTTACAAATCCTTGTGGGAATGTTTACAGATGCAAAAGCTTCTTTAACTTGATTGATAGTAAAAGTTCCAAAGTGAAATATTGATGCAGCTAACACAGCACTTGCATTGCCATTTTTTACAACGTCAATCATATGCTCTAAAGTTCCCGCTCCGCCTGAAGCAATGACAGGAATTTGAACTGCATCACTGACAGCTTTGTACAAAGCAATATCATAACCTGCCTTAGTTCCATCAGTATCCATTGATGTCAAAAGAATTTCTCCTGCGCCAAGTTTTTCGACTTCTTTAGCCCATTGACAGACTTCTAAGTCTGTTGCGTTTCTGCCACCGTGAGTATAGACACGCCAAGAATTTTCACCATCTTTCTTTGCATCTATTGCAGCAACTATGCATTGATTTCCAAATTTTGAAGACGCATCGTCAATCAATTTAGGATTCAAAATTGCAGCAGTATTTAAAGAAACTTTGTCTGCTCCTGCAATCAACATCTCGCGAATATCGTTTACGCTACGCAAACCTCCACCGACAGTGAGGGGCATAAACACTTGATCGGCAGTACGTTCGACAGTATGAAGCATAATGTTTCTATTTTCACTAGAAGCTGTGATATCTAAAAACACCAACTCGTCTGCGCCTTGTTTTTCATAGACTTTAGCTTGCTCAACAGGATCACCTGCGTCTATTAAATTAACGAAATTTACGCCTTTTACAACACGTCCATTATGGACATCAAGGCAAGGAATTATTCTTACGCTAAGCATAGTTTTCAAAAGTTGCGTCTATGACAAATTGTTCATTTGGATTCACCATAAAATTACCTTCGGCAGATTGATGAGTACCATTTAACCAAACAGATAAATTAAGTGTCTCTTCACTTTGACATTCATACTTCCATTTACCTATTTCAGAGAATTCCATTGGCACACCTTTTTCGCTATTAAATGGCTCTGTATCACCACGCAGATATGGCTTATTACCTATGCCTATAAGCGCATTTACGATAATTACAGTATTGCCTTTGCTAGAAGTTTTTTTTACCGCAGGAACTTCTTCTGCAAACAAATCTACTTCAGTTTTTTTCTCTTCTACGAGATCTTCTTTTTCAAGACTTTCTTTAAAACTATCTAATTCGAAATCATCTTCGTCATTCTCATCTATATCTTCCTCTTCCGAATCTTCTTCTGCGATTTCTTCATCAAAGCCTTCTTCAAAGTTTTCCATTTCTTGATTTTCTTCGGTCTCTTCTAGCTCTTCTTCTTGAGATTCTTCTTCAATTTCTTCCTCAGAATTTTCAGGAGAAATAAATTTATCCATCAAAGATTTTGTAGATTCACTCTGTGAATTGGAAAGAGCTTTTTGCAAAATACCACTTGTTTCTTCAAGTGATTTAATTTCTTCTTCATCGTTTTCAATCTGAGCCCTGAGCTCTGACAAAGACTCGTTCAAATTTTCTTCAAGCGAAATTAAATCTTCTTTTTTAACTAAATCATTTTTCAAATTCGCAACGGTTTCCTCTGTCTCTTTTTGAGAATCCTCCAATGCGGAAATTGAATCATTCAAATTATCTTCTAAGCTTTTTATTGAAGAATTAAAATCGCTACGCAATGCATTTTCGAGCTCTGAAATCATTGCACTATCATCTTTAGAAATAAGGAATTCTAGCTTTGAAAAAATTTCTTTCACATCCAAAGAATGTTTTTTAAGTAATATAGATTTGTCCGATAAATTCTCATTAAGTGTATTTATCGCAGCAGAAACTTTCGAAAATTTTGCATCCTGATTTTCCACCTTAGAATTCAAAGATGCGAACTGATTAAAAAGCATTGTAAGATTTTCTTCAATACCTGCTTTGTCATCTTCTTGCATAGATTTTTTTGAATTTTTAAATTCTAAAATGTATGGAATACATAAAATAACCATAGCTCCCAATATCATCAGTGCCGTGATAAGGACCAAGTTCATCGGCATTTTCTCACCTGAAAGAATGTAAGGAAATGCGATAAGAAAGGTTGCTCCAAACGCCAAGGCGTCAGCGAGATACAAGGGCCATAATGGTATTTTTTTCATACTTATTCCTTTTTATTTTTCTTTCAGTGGTTGATAAAAGCCTGCTTTGCGTCGTGCTTTGAAAAGAATTTTATTGGCTCTGCGTTGAGCTGATTCAATTCCCTTTTGCAAGATTGAGTCTAAGAAATTTTTATCTTCGATATATTTTAAATATTTTTCGCGAATAGGATTTAGAGAAGATATCACAACATCTGCAACAGATTTTTTGAAATCTCCATAGCCTTTTCCTTCGAATTCATTTTCGATTTCTTGAAAATTTTTGCCTGTGAAAACAGAATAAATTGTCATCAAATTAGAAACGCCCTTTTTCTCTTCTGCAAATTTTACATACGAATCAGAATCTGTAACAGCACTCATAATTTTTTTCTTCAACGCATCAGCAGAATCAATCATATACAGGACTCCGCTTTGATTTGGGTCTGACTTTGACATCTTTGAATATGGGTCTTGCAAAGACATAATTCTTGCACCACTTTTAGAAATCAAAGCTTCTGGAATTGTGAAAGTATCAGAATAAGTTTGATTAAATTTTTGCGCTAAGTCGCGACAAAGTTCCATATGTTGACGTTGGTCTTCACCGACAGGCACGATATCTGCATTATAAAGCAAAACATCTGAAGCCATCAAAACTGGATAATAAAGTAGTCCGCTACCGATAAAGCCTTTTTGCTTTTCAGATTTATCTTTATATTGAGTCATACGTTCGAGCATTCCGATTGGGCAAAGACACGCCAATATCCACGCTAATTCTGTATGACCAATTACACCGCTTTGAGGAAATATTGCACTTTTTTCTGGGTCAATTCCACAAGCCAAATATTGAGCTAAGCATTCATAGACATTCGCGCGCAATTGAGTTGGATTATATGCAACGGTTATCGCGTGCATATCTGCAATACCAAAATAACATTCGTTATTCGCTGAAACATCAGCCCAATGTTTCACAGCCCCTAGGTAATTTCCGAGATGGAGCTTACCAGTTGGCTGAGCGCAAGTTAAGACTACTTTTCCACTTATCATCTAAATAATATTTATAAATTTTTGCATTCTTTCAATCCTATTTTGATGCTTTGATTTTTCACAAATCAAAGCTCAATTTAAATGTTCCAGATTTAAGAGAAAGAGTTTTTTCACTAATAGTTTTTCCATCTAACAAAATATTCTTTGCAGAAGATGGAATTTTGATTATTCCTGATGTTGACGCAGGAATCACAAGCTCCCAAGTAATTTTATTATCCGTCTTTTCCCATTTGCTTGAAGTTAAACCATAAGGTGTATCTACACTACCCTTTGCCCAATCGAGATATTCAAAGAAAATTGGATTAAACAAAATTTCTTTATAAGCAGATTTATTAGCTTTTATACCTGCAATAGATTCATAAAAGAATTTTTCAAATCCGCAATGGAACAAGTGATTTTTACCTCCACCCATTTTTTCGAAACCTCCATAAACAGGCCAGCCTTCCCAGAGACTTGTGGCTTCAAACATAGTAAACATCCAATCAAAGCTATGTTCGCCACGCTTATCGAACATTTTAAATGCGTACTCTTTATTGCCGAAATTTGAAAGTTCTGTAAAAATTCTACCCACGCTAAAGCAACCAAGATTCAAAAATCCGTGAACATTTTCTTGGCTAGATTTTACCATATTATTCGCTATACTTTCGCCATCACCATCTGGAAAAACTCCTAGTTCCAAAGCCATTGTGCAAGCTCCATGAGAAGCGTAATCGCCTTTTGTAGATGGATAATATTTTTTCTCTTTATCATAGAAATTATCTATGATTGCTTTTTTAGTTATCACTTTTTGTGACGCATAAAAAGCGGCATCATCTTTGTATCCGAGCAAAGTTGCAATCTCTTCCATTATGCAAAGTTCACTATAATAAAAGAACGTTCCATTCAAATGTGGAGAATAATCGTGTCCGTAAGCAGGAGACCAGTCGCCTAAATTATTCCTATCTAGTACCCCTTTTTCATTTATAAGAGAACGTACATAACTATTCCAAAATTTCATATCAGGATAAAATTCACGTAAGACCAATTCGTCTCCATAATATTTATAAGAATAATACGGAACATGAACCATAGCTGTGCCCCAATCGCAACTCGCCCAACCACACATACGCTTCCCAGGATTTGCCATAAATTGGATTCCTAGAGGTTTTACATCTATAAAAATTTTCTCCCATTCGTTATAAAAAATTGCAGGCTTTGAAATGTTTGCACTAGAACGCATATCATACAAATGCTTAAACCAAACTGCTTGAGCATTGAGATTCATACTAACTGCTTGTGCGGCTGCGTGAGTGTCGCCCCCCCAAGGACTTTTCTCGCGCGAAGAATCACTCGCAGGAACACCCATAGTCATATTTCTCATAGCTTGTAGCGCGCAAAAATGGAGCTTCATAATTGTATCGTGAGAACACTCAAAATTGCCTATACGAGTTAAATCATCATTAAGTTGAAGGGCGGTTAAGAAATTTAAATCTGGTCTTTTTGTCAGACCTTTTACTTCAACATATCTAAAACTATGAGAGGTAAAGCGAGCATTCCATACTTGATTGGGCTCGCCATTTGAAATGTAAGTTTCGATTTGTTCAACACCATTATCAGCAACACCTATTGAACGAGTGTCGAGTATATCGCGCGCTTCATTCAAATTCTCTCCCAAACGCAAAACGATTGTTGTTCCCTTAGGTTCATTGACAACTATTCTACATACACCAAAAGTAATTTGTCCGACATCAAAAATATATCCGTCTTTAGTATCAATAATTTCCTTAGATTTAATTTCTCCCGTCACGCGTGTAGGCTCTACTGGAGAGGGACGTACTTCATTTACAACCTCATTACCTTTTAGCGCTAACACTGGTTTCCAGTTGAAAACACCTTCAAGATTTGCATCATAAGTTTCGCCCGCAAAAATGTTAGAAGACAGTGTCGGACTTTGTGTTGATTGCCAATTTTCATCAGTATAAAACCATTCCTTAGCACCGTCTTTGTATTCAATAAAAAAACAGGCTTTTGCCATTGCAGGAGCATAAAAAAGATGATGTTCAGCCCAAACTCTATCTTGATTAAACCAGCCATCTCCTAACAAGATTTTCAAATCATTTGCACCTTGTTTGACAAGATTTGAAATATCATAAGTTGTGTAAAAAGCATAATGCTCATAGTTTGTCCAGGCAGGTTCTAGCATTTTGTCGCCAACTTTTTTGTCGTTCAAAATAAATTCGTGAAAACCAATTCCGCAAACAAAAGCATAAACATTTTTCACTTCGCCTTTGATTTCTAATTGATTATTCAAAAAGGCACCGCGAATATTATCTTGCGAGCGTATCCACTTCGGATTCAACCACTGCCAACGAGTGATTCCAGTAATAAGAAAAGTTTCGTACTCCGAACTATCACCAAAATTATCTGTAACGCTAACTTTTACAAAATATTTTTTTGCTTGGTCTAGCTTTGCATTCAACGGAACTTGCAGTTGCTTTTGACTCTCAACAATACCTGTATCGTAAACGACATTTTTATCTTCGTCAGAAACTATTACTCTATAACTTTTTTGCTCAACTGAATTCTTGTCGCTACTAATTTTCCACGACACGAAATTACCTTCGAGCTCAGTACCTATGCATTCGCGAAGATTATTAATTTTCACATCATACACTTTTGCAGTTAATGCAAAAGGTAACATTAATACTAAAACAATTATTTTTTTCATCATATATATTTCCCAATTTAAATTTTAGACAATGTAAAGGTCTCATACTTTTCAAAAAGCTGCGTCGGAATCTTTGCGGTGATTTCAATGCCCGCATCTGTATGCTTAGATTGTCTTACTGCACCTATTTCGTGAAGCGAAGTTGCAAATTTATATTGAGAATGTGGTATCAATAATTCCACAACTTTATAAGTGCTTTCTAGCATAGCTTCAATAGCAGAAAGCAATTCATCAATGCCCTCGCCTTTTTTCAAACTCATAGTGATTGCGTAAGGATATGTGCGATGTAGTTGATGTCTTAAAACATCATCGTTAGCCAAATCGTCCTTATTAAAAACAAGAATAGTTTTCTTATCGCTTACTCCTAATTCTTTCAAAACATTATGAGTAGTTGCAATATGCTCAAAAACATCTTCACTAGAAGAATCAACTATGTGGATCAAAAAGTCCGACGTTAAAGTCTCTTCCAAGGTAGATTTAAACGCTTCGACAAATTGATGTGGCAAATTGCGAACAAAACCCACCGTGTCGGTTAGCAAGACGCTCTGACCCAAAGGTAACTTTACCATTCGAGTAGTTGGGTCTAGCGTTGCGAAAAGCAAATCCTGAGCCAAAACATTTGCGTTAGAAAGTTTATTTAAAAGAGTAGATTTCCCAGCATTTGTATATCCAACAACCGCAGCCGTTGGAAAAGGAACGCGCAGACGCTTTTTACGTTGAGTTTCACGATTCTTTCTTACTACCGCAAGTTCACGTTTTAGCTTTGCAATTTTTTCGCGTATCTGACGCTGATCTAATTCGAGCTGACTTTCACCTTCGCCACGTTGAGTAACACCTCCGCCACGTTGACGATTCAAGTGAGTCCAAGCCCTTCTCAATCTTGGCAATGAATACTCTAGCCTTGCTAATTCAACTTGCAAGCAGGCTTCTTTTGTTTGAGCGCGTGAAGAAAATATATCTAAAATAACTTCGTGCCTATCGATAACACAAATATCAAATTCTCTCTCAAGATTGCGTTGCTGAGATGGCGATAATTCGTTATCAAAAACTATCATACTAGCTCCAAGAGTTTTGGCTCTTAAAGCAATCTCTGCGGCCTTGCCTGAACCTATTAAAAACTTTGCGTTAGGTTCAAAAATCTTCACAAAAAATTTCTCTACCACCTCAATATCGCAATTATTAACTAGCTCTTCTAGCTCGTCCAACAAACTAAGATTACAAGATTCGTCTTTCAATTGAGCCAAAACAATAACGGCTTTGTCTGAATATTTTTTGTCGGTAGATATCTGCTGGCTCATTAGTTGACTTTGATGATTGCTCAATATTTCGAAAAATGCAACTATTTATTTGACATAAGCGCGTGCTTTGAAAGTATCAAGATATATGAGTAAAGGTGCATATTTTATCTGTGCCGATGACGAATTCATCGCTTCTAATGCCGCAAGAGAACTCTTTGAAGATTTAAGCAAAGATATCTCTGATGATATGGGTAAAGAGCTAATCGAAGGCACTGCCCTGACTGTTGACGAAGCCTGTGAAGCGTGTAGAAAAGTTACAGAATCTATACTTACTCCATCTATGTTTTGCCCTCAAAAAGTGATATGGCTAAAGGGCGCAAATTTTCTTTCGGACTCACGCTCTGGGAAGTCTGAAAGAACCGCAGAAGCCGTAGAAAAACTAGCCTCTATAATTAAAACAATGGATGCAGAAAGCACTTCTGTAATAATCGAAGCATCCCCCATTGATAGACGCAAAAGACACGTCAAAAAACTTTTCGAAATTTGCGAAGTTATAGATTTAAAATCTAGCGATCCATCTGAAGCTTGTAGGAGTCTTTTACAAACAGAATCAAAAAAGCATAAAGTATCTTTCGGGAAAAACGCTTTGGAAACTTTAGTAGGCATTGTAGCAGCTTCGCCAAGAATGGTATTATCGGAATATCAAAAGCTCTGTGCTTATTTGAATTTTGAGGGCACTATCACAGAAAAAATGGTTTTAGAATTAGTGCCAATTTTTGGTGAGGGTGATTTTTTCGATTTATCAAATTCATTTTATGGCGGAGATTTACAAGTTTCTTTAAATGCTTTGCGCAGATATTTTTTCACAAATAAAAATGCATCGGCTCGCCCTATAATAGCAAGTTTACAAAAACAAAATTCACTTCTTATACAAATCAGGGCACTTCTTGACGATAGAGCTGTCAGTATGAATTACCGTGGTCTTGATAATTTTGAAGAAGCCAAATTAAAATATGAAGATGCTTTTATAGATTTTTCTGAAAAAAGTGCATACAATGTATTCTCACAAAACTCTTGGTATGTTGGGAATAAATTAGCACCTATTGCAGCAAAGATTCCGCTTAAAAAACTTATAGATAATCAAATGAATTTTGTTGAAGCTTTCAGCGAATTGATAAATCGTCCGAATGGTGATGAAGCGATTATGCGTGAATTATTCATAAAATCTTTCATTTAAGAAAGCCGATAAAATGAAAATATTTTTCAAGATTTTTTTGTTAATGTTTTGCGTTTCTACCTACGCTGTGAGTGATAAAGAATACGCAGACTTTCAAAATACGAACGACTTTACTGGCAGATTAAAATTATCCATAGAAAGATTCGATGCTATTCGCCAAAAAGCAGATGATGGAGATGCTAAGGCTCAATTTTGCATAGGAGTTGCATTCTTACGCTCGCTCGCGGTGAAAATAGATTTGTTTGAAGCGTTAAAATATTTTCAAAAATCTGCCGATGCGAAAAATCCCGATGCTCTTTGCGCTTTGGGTTATATCTATCTAGAAGGTAACATTTACAAAAAGGACGAAAAGCTTGCTTTCAAATATTTTTCGGAATCCGCAGAACAAAATAATCCTTATGCTCAAAATGCATTAGGAGTTTGCTATCTTAAAGGCTTAGGTGTAAAAAAAGATACCAAAAAAGCGATAGATTTATTTTATAAAGCAATTTCAAAATCTAATTCAAGAGCCAAAATTTCTTTGGCAAAATGCCATCTTGAAGGACTCGGAGTTGAAAGAAATCCGAGCAAAGCCTTAGAACTTTTTAAGCAAGCTTCTAACGAAGATAATGCTATCGCACAAAATAATCTCGGAGCATTCCATGCAATGGGTATTATGGATGGCAATGCAGACTACTTTAATGCAGTGAAATTGTATCAACGTAGCGCAGAAAAAAATTATGACCCCGCGCAATTAGCTTTGGCTCTTTGCTATTTGAATGGTCTTGGAATTGATAAAAATGTCAATACAGCCTGCTACTGGTTTGATCAAGCTATTCAAAACGGAAATGTTGATGCTATAAATAATCTTGCAGTGTGTTACGAAAGTGGCGAAGCAGGTTTAGATAAAATGGAAAAAGCCCCTGCTCTATATAAAGAAGCAGCATTAAGAGGTTCTGATGTTGCGATGTATAATTTGGCTAATATCTATTATAATGGCGGCTGTAAAATTCCTCAAAACTATAAAGAAGCTTATAAGTATTTTAGAAAATCAGCTTTTAAAAATAATGCAGATGCTCAAAGTATGCTAGGAATTATGTTTCTCGAAGGTCAAGGGGTTGAGAAAAGTTATGAAGATGCTTTTAAGTGGCTCAAAAAAGCTGCAAATCAGGGAGATCCTGATGCTCTTGCAAACTTAGGAAAATGCTATCTCGAAGGCATAGGCGTAGAAGCTGATCCCGCGGTAGCAATCGTCTATCTTAAGAGTGGAGTAGATAAAGAAAATGCTTCTGCACTCGCTCTTCTTGGCGGATGTTATGCGATAGGTTTGGGCGTAGAACAAAATATAGACAAAGCTAAGTTGCTATTGCGCAAAGCATCTGAGCTCGGACACGAAGAAGCAGGCAGAGCCTTGTATAGACTCAATTAAAAAAAAGCTTTACAATTTTGATTTAAAAATCACTATAAACCCTTGTTCGTACTTTACTGTGTGAACATAAATTTTAACAACGAAAAAATTACTATGTCAAATATAGAACAAAGAGTAAAAGAAATCATAGTCAACCAGCTCAATGTTAATGAAGAGCAAATCACACCTGAGGCGTCTTTTGTCGACGATTTAGGTGCTGACTCTCTCGACCAAGTAGAGCTCATCATGGCTTTTGAAGAAGAATTTAAAGACGATATACAAGAAGAAATTCCAGAGTCTGACGCTGAAAAGCTAACGACAGTAGGTAAAGTTATCGAATATCTCACTTCAAAATCTAAATAATTTAGTTTTGAATAGAAGAAGTCGGACAAATTCCGGCTTCTTGAATTTTATACGCCTTTTCGTTAGTGTTCAGATAAGAACGCATGTTGAAATACATATCGAAAGGGTGTTTTTTTTTAATAACTAAACATACATAACAATGAATAGAATAGTAGTAACCGGATTAGGTGTAATCTCAAGTTTTGGAGATGGCATTGATGCTTTGTGGTCAAATTTATGCGCAGGCAATAGCGGAATAACGAATGTGTCTCTTTTTGACGCTTCAAATCTAAATTGTAAAGTAGCATCAGAATGTCGCAATTTCGACGCAGACAAGTATATGGACCCTAAAGAAGTAAAGCGTAGCGACCGCTATACTCACTTTGCAATGGCAGCAGCTAAGTTGGCTATTGCAGATGCAAAGCTCGATTTAGACAAAGTAAATAAAGATAGATTTGGTGTCTTGATTGGTTCTGGAGTCGGTGGTATGGACACTATCGAAAAGCAAACAAGTGCTTTCCTGACTCGTGGTCCAAGACGCGTATCGCCTTTTATGATTCCTAATCTGATTTCTAATATAGCGTCAGGTGTGATTGCTATTGAATTAGGTGCTAAGGGTGTGAATTTCTCAGTAGTTAGCGCTTGCGCAACAGGAACACACGCAATTGGTGAGGCTATGCTCCACTTGCAAAGTGGTCGTGAAGATATCATTATCGCAGGTGGTAGCGAAGCTGCTGTTACTCCATTGAGCTACGCAGGATTCTGCGCTATGAAAGCTATGGCAACTAATTTTAATGACGAGCCTACACGCGCTTCAAGACCTTTTGATGCTGACAGATGTGGCTTTGTTATGGGCGAAGGCGCTGGTATTTTGGTATTAGAAACTTTAGAACACGCCCAAGCACGTGGTGCAAAAATTTATTGTGAACTAGCAGGCTACGGCGCAACTTGCGATGCCTACCATATCACAAGCCCAGACATCGAAGGCAGAGGTCTTTCACACTGCTTAAATCGTGTGATTGCAGATGCTAAATTGACTACTAAAGATGTTCAATATATCAATGCTCATGGAACTTCTACTCCTTATAACGATAAGTTTGAATCTATGTCTATACGCAAAGTGTTCGGTGAAGACGCAAACAAAGTTATGGTAAGTTCTACTAAGAGTATGACAGGTCACCTTCTCGGCGCCGCAGGCGGTATGGAAGCTGCAATCTGCGCAAAGGTTATTGAAGACAGTATTGTTCCACCTACTATTAATTACGAAAACCCAGATGCTGAATGCGATTTAGATTACGTCCCTAATGTTGCAAGAAAAGCAAAAGTTGATGTTGCAATTAATATCAATCTTGGATTCGGTGGTCATAACGGTGCATTGCTATTTAAACGTTACACTCCCTAACAATGAGCGAAATTTCCAAAGCTTATAATCCCGCACAAGTAGAAGATAAATGGTATAAAGAATGGGTCGATAACGACTGCTTTAAACCTTCTAAAGATAAATCCAAAGAAGCGTATTCTATTGCGATTCCGCCACCTAACGTTACAGGTGTGCTAACAATGGGGCACGTCTTGAATAATACTATTCAAGATATCCTTGTTCGCGCAGCGCGTCAGAAAGGCAAAAGCGCAGTTTGGATTCCAGGAACTGATCATGCAGGTGTGGCTACTCAAACAAAAGTTGATGCATACTTACGTACAAAGAATTCTTCGGCAGCAAAACTTGGCAGAGAAAAATTTTTGGAAGTTGCAAAAGAATGGCGTGATAAGCACGGTGGTATAATCATTGAGCAATTGAAAAAGCTCGGCGCTTCTTGCGACTGGAGCAGGCTCGTTCATACTCTAGATGACGACTACTCAAAAGGCGTTTTAACTTGCTTTGTAGATTTGTATAAAAAAGGCTATATTTATAGAGGCAAACGTATGGTCAGTTGGTGCCCTGTTAATCTCACAGCACTATCTGATGAAGAAGTTATAATGACTCCTCAAAAAAGTAAGCTCTATAAAATTCGTTACGAGCTCGCTGAAAAAAGAGGTACATTCCTTGAAGTTTCTACAACTCGTCCAGAAACAATTATGGGCGATACTGCTATCGCTGTAAATCCAGACGACGAACGCTATAAGGATATCATCGGCAAAAAATGTATACGCCCCTTCCCTAAAGGAGAAATCCCTATTATAGGAGATAAGGCCGTCGACAAAGAATTCGGAACTGGTGTGCTCAAAGTTACCCCAGCTCACGACACAGCAGACTTTGAAATCGCACAAAGAAACAATCTCGAAATCATCTGCGTGATGAATCCTGACGCCACTATGAACGCCCTCGCAGGCGCAGAATTTGATGGTCTAGATAGATTTAAAGCGCGTAGTCTCGCTGTCAAAAAACTCGATGAAATGGGTCTTTTGATTGCTATTGAAGATTACGATAATAATATCGGATACTCTGAACGAGGCAATGTACCTATCGAACCAAGACTCTCTGACCAGTGGTTTATGCGCTATCCAAAAGTGGAAGAAGCAAAGAAAGTTGTCGAAAGTGGTTTGATAAAATTCTGGCCTCAGCGCTGGGAAAAAACATATTTACATTGGCTAGGAAACATACGCGATTGGTGTATAAGCCGCCAAATCTGGTGGGGACACCGTATACCAGTTTGGTACAAAAAAGGCATTGAAAATATTGATTACAATAATCCCGAACATATCTATGTTGGAGTCGATGCGCCTAAAGATATTGAAAATTGGCGCCAAGATGAAGACTCTTTAGATACTTGGACATCTTCTTGGATTTGGCCATTTGGTATACTTGGCTGGCCTGATAAAAATAAAAGTGAAGAATTAGAACTTTCACGCTTCTATCCTACAAGCGATTTAGTTACTGGACCAGATATTATATTCTTCTGGGTAGCCCGTATGATTATGGCAGGTTTAGAATTCACAGATGGAAAAGATGATAATAAAAAAATTCCATTTAAGAATGTGTATTTCACAGGTATTATACGCGATATGCAAGGACGCAAAATGTCTAAAAGCTTGGGCAATTCACCCGACCCATTAGACTTGATTGCAAAGTATGGAGCCGATGGATTGCGCTTTGGTGTTATGAATTGCGCACCTCAAGGACAAGATATTTTGTTCAGTGAAGACCGCGTAGAGCTAGGCAGAAACTTTTGTAACAAACTCTGGAATGCTTGTCGATTCAGACAAATGCAAGGTGAGATTTTAGATAATACATCTGTAAAAAATATTCTCTCTCGCATAGATTCTGCAAAGTTAGATGACGATGATAATGCTATTTTATTGAGTCTTTTTAATACAATCCAATTGGTCGAAAAAGATTTAGAAAGCTATCAATTTAATTCTGCAACACAAAATATCTATTCATTTTTCTGGAATGATTTTTGTGATTGGTATCTTGAAGTTTCAAAGTCAAGAATGAGTGACGAGGCTTCAAAAAATACTATCCTTGCAATTCAAGATTTATGTATACGCCAAGTGCTCTTGCTCTTGCATCCATTTACTCCATTTATTACTGAAGAATTGTGGCATAGCTTGTCTTTTGGCAAAGATAAAGAATACATCCAAAATGAATCTTCTTCTCTTGATGTAGATTCTATTATCGCTGATTTAAAATTAGACAAAGACTCATCTAAAAAAGTTGAAAACATCAAAGATTTTGTTGCAAAAGCAAGAGCTTTGAAAGCTCAGTATAAATTGTCTACAAATAAAAATGTAGCTATGCTTTACTCTGCAAAAGATTCTGCAAAAAGCGTAGTTTCTGAGAATGTTGAAAAGCTCAAAAAATTGATTGGCTTGTCTGCATTGACCGAAACTCAAAAAGCTTTGCAATCGCCCGCAACAGTAGCAAATTTAGCAACGATTTACTTGGATATGTCTTTAGTAGATAACTCTGCTGACAAAGAAAAATTGCTCAAAGAAAAAGAAAAATTTGAGAATTTAATTCAGTCAACAAAAGCAAGATTGTCTAACGAAGCGTTCGTTTCTAAAGCTCCTCCAGCTGTTATTGAAGGTGCTAAAAAGCAACTTCAAGAATACGAATCAAAACTTCAAGAAATCACAAAACTTTTGTAAAATGCAAGACGCTATTGAGCCTCAACCGCAAAAAAGTTTGAATCCATTACGTAGACTCTACGACTGGACAATATCTTGGGCAGACACCCCTTACGGTCTTTGGGCATTAGCTGTATTATCTTTTGCAGAGAGTTCTTTTTTTCCTATCCCCCCTGATGTTCTATTGATTCCTTTAGTTTTTGGAGCTCGTAAGAAATGGTTTTTGATAGCATCTGTCTGCACAATAGCATCCGTATTAGGCGGACTTTTTGGTTGGTTTATAGGCTCATTTGCTTGGCATACGCTTGATGATTTCTTTTTCAAATACATTCCAGGATTTACTCCTGAAGTATTTAATCAAGTAAAAGAACTCTATCAAGGAAATGCCTTTTTAGCTGTTTTTGGTGCGGCTCTTACGCCTATCCCTTACAAGATTTTCACTATCACTGCAGGGGTATGTGACATTTCTGTAATTCAATTTATTGTAGCATCTATTCTCGGAAGAGGCGCTAGATTCTTTGCCGTTGCCACAATAATTTATCTCGTCGGTCCTACAGCAAAAGATTTAATAGACAAATATTTTAATATCATTGTCTCTACATTTTTCATTCTCTTGGTACTCGGTTTTGTGGCAATTAAGTATATGCTATAAAACAGATTTCACTAAGTGTTAAAAAAACTGACTTTTTGATTTAAATTTCAAGAAGTCTTTTTTTATCTATGTAGTAGATTAAGAATTAAGGAGTTTTGAGTTTAAAATTTTTTTACCTTTTTTTTCAGATTTAATAATTGACATGTTTTTTATGGAAAGATACTTTCCCACTAACTCTAAAAAAACATGCGCTTTAGAATATGTAGTTACTTGTTAAAAAGCTTGTCAGATGGCTCTGATACAGCGTCCGCGCATACC
>JGI994J12354_10000514_pt1 | contig 38418 bp, 39 predicted proteins | sample IntmicLarv3ML3BL_FD_12354 | JGI IMG/M metagenome (IMG submission 12354) | reverse complement strand
GAATTGCTGCACGGTATGCTTATCACGATGCAGACAATGCCGGACGCACAATATGTAAAAGTGACAACGGAGTATGGATATGAAGGATTCGCACGGGTGAACGACCTTTGTCTGGATGCGCGTGCCGTAAAAAAATGGGAAGTATACGATAAAAACGTACTGCACGGCGCGTCTGTAGATGTTCTCGCTGCGCCATGTATCCAAGCCAAGCGTTTGACAACATTGACGCGTGGGTGTAGCGTTGCGGTGCTCAAAGAAGAAGACAGCGAATGGACAGTCGTACAGCTTGCGGATGAGCGGAAAGGATATGTACCTACCGCGCACCGCGGATGGCCTGTTTCAGCTTTTGACCCGACCGACGAAGACAGCTTTCGCCACCGACTGACGGAGGCTGCGCTGTCTTACCTTGGGACGCAATACAGATGGGGCGGGAAAACGCCGGAGGGTATTGACTGCTCCGGCTTATGCTCCATGGCATACTGGTTGAATGGCGTGCAGATTTGCCGTGATGCAAGGCTTGCGCCAGGATTCCCCATAAAAGCCATTCCATATATGCAAAAAAAGCCAGGGGATTTATTGTATTTCCCGGGGCATATTGCAATGGCGTTATGGAGAGACCGGTTCATCCATGCAACAACAGCCGAGTCTAGTGTATGCATCAATTCGCTTAGTCCTTTAGACGCTGATTATCGTCCTGACCTTGCTGCCAACTTGCTCGCAGTAGGAAGCCTGTTTGCATAAAAAACCGTGAAGTCTATGACTTCACGGTTTTTTATCATTATCTTTTACACAGCTTTCAATCTTGTACACAGCCTTCACCGTATGCTTCAACCAAAAGCTGCCGGATGTCTGCATTGTCAATGGCGGCATACAGGTTTGTGTTGTGTTCTTCCGTATATTCAACCGGCATGCAAATGTTTCCTGTAAACCCACGTTGCGCCAAACGCGCGATGGCGCGCGGCCAGGAGCACATCCCCTGCGACCCTGTTGTGAAATAGACCTCATATGCCGCACGCAGGGCTTCCGGGCCATTCACTCGACGATACATGGCATTTTTGAAATTCACCCCGACGAGGTAATCCCATATGACATCAATCGCCTGCTCAGGCTCTTCCCCGGCAAGACCGGAATGCGCTGCGTCCCATATACCGCCAACAAGCTTCGGGTTAAACGGCTCCAGCAAATGCCGTAAATCCATTGTACTGCTCACGCTGGGGCCGCAATGCTGCTGTACGCCGACTTTGACACCGTATTTTTCACACAACGGCAGAAAGCTTTCAATTTCCTGCTGGATTGCGCTTTCCGTCTCCATGTAATTGCCGGCGAGGTCATGCCAGTACATCACGCGGATGAGCGGTACGCCCGCTGCCGCACAACCGGCGAAAACTTCTTCACGCGTGTCACTTGCAACGCTTGTGATGCTAACGCCGTGGTTTCTCAACGTTTGCGCCAGTTTCGGCAGGCCACGTTCTGCATCCTGCGGTTCTACCTGATATCCTTCGCGCAGCGTGAATTCCACGCCATCAAATCCGAGCTGGCGTACAAGAACAGCCAGTTCCTCCGGGGTATGTGTGCGCCACATTTTTGTGAACGCGGATAATGTGATTTTTTTTTCCATGATGAAACCTCTCTTCAAATGGATTGTATAATACGATAGACACCGTGGTTTGCCTCCACAATGGCGGCGTGCGGTGGTTCATTGTCAGTCAAGGTCAAAATGCCGTAGCTTTCTCGTTCGTACCCGCGCGGGAGGGAAATGCTACCCGGGTTCATGAGAATGCACCCATCCGATGTGGTAAGTGCGGCGATATGCGTATGGCCATACAGACAAATGTCTGCATTCCGCTCCGCCGCGGCAAGAGAAAGGCGCAGCAAACCGCCTTTCACATCATACCAATGCCCGTGTGTGAGCCATATACGCGTCCCCATGACTTCGACCAGCTCATCTCTTTGCCCGCCATGCAAGAAGTCACAATTCCCGGCGATGCTGTGAACTGGTAAAGCGGGAAAGGTTTTTTGCAATAGTACCGCATCGGCAAGATTGTCACCGAGGTGCAGGATTCGCGAAACATCGGGGGCAAGCATTTTTGCCACTGTCAGCATCGTATCCGTTCGGCCATGACTGTCGCTGAAAACAAGCAGCTTCATTGCGGCAGCCTTTCCGCCAGCAATTCTTTCATGGCACGAAGCGCTTTGCCCCTGTGGCTGATTTCATTTTTTAACGCAGCGGGCATTTCGGCTGTGGTCATGCCATGCTCGGGTACAAAAAAAATGGGGTCATAACCAAAGCCGTTTTCACCTGCGATTTCATAACCGATAATGCCTTCAATGGTACCGCGTGCGGTCAAAGTCTCTATACCGTTATTTGTGGGGATAGCCGCCGCGATGACACTGACAAAACGCGCTGTCCGTGCGGCTTCCGGCACACCGGCAAGCTTTTCCAAAATAGCGGCGTTTTTTATAGGGTAGGGCGTATCCTCGCCCATGAACCGTGCGGAGAGTACGCCGGGCGCTTTATCGAGGTAATCAATCTCCAGCCCGGAGTCATCCGACAATACAATTTTTCCACAAACAGATGCAATTTCAACCGCCTTCTTCAATGCATTCGCCTCGAAAGTATTGCCATCCTCGACGACATCCGTATCCAGCCCTGCTTCCGCCATGGAAACCACTGTACAGGATATATCCGCCATGATGGCGCGGATTTCTTTCAATTTTCCTTCATTTTTAGTTGCGAAAACGATGGTTCTCTCCATTGAAAATATCCCCTTATTAGTACGGGGCAGGCGTTTCCGCCTGCCCCGTGAGATACGCTATGCGTTACAATATTTTAATATTCCGGTTCAATCAAGCCATAAGAGCCGTTTTTTCTTTTATATACTACATTCACCTCATCGGACTCCCCGTTACGGAAAACGAAGAAATTATGGCCGAGCATTTCCATTTCCATAACGGCTTCTTCCGCGTCCATGGGCTTCAAGGCGAAGCGCTTCGATTTTTCAATCCGTATTTCAGACTCGTTTGTGCTGTAATCATCATCATCGTGGATGATGAGCGTTGCTTCTTCCTTAAAAGCGCCATCGCGCCGGGATTTGTCTTTCAAGCGCTTCTTATACTTGACCATTTGTTTTTCCAGTACATCAACGGATTCGTCAATGGCGGAATACAAGTCCGCTGCTGTGACTTCCGCGCGCAGGATGCGGCGTTGCAGCGGGATTGTCACTTCAATAATATTGTCCTGCTTCACCACACCAAATGTGACCGTAACCGCTGTGTCTTCCGGGAACAGCCGATCGAGCCGCCCGATTTTTTGCATTGTCCTTTCCTTTAAGTTCTCGGAGACGACGATGTTTTTGCCCGTGAATGTGTATTTCATAGAACACAACTCCTTCCGCCCCGTAAAACGGGATGTATATTATACAGCTTCCAACAACGAAGCCGCAGTGAACGAATGTTGTCTGTTCATAATAATAGTATATCATAGTTTTCCAAAACAATCAATCAAAATGAGAAAAAACCACCCTTTGAATCGAAGGGTGGTTTGATTTTTCTTATAAGATTACTTTTCAAATGTAATAACTTGGTTCTTTTCACTGGATTCAAAGCAAGCTTCCATGAGCTTCATGACGCGCATAACCTCACAATTCTTGACGATGATTTCCGCCTCGCCGTCAATTGTGGCGAAAACGTTGCGGTAATAATCACGGTGATTGACCTTCATCCGCGGGACAGGCTTCGTCACGATGGAATCGGAATCACGCGGCGCCATTGTTTTTGTCAGGCCGGCGCCCGCCACAATGGGCTTTGCGTCTTTATCCTCGAAATCTTCTAATATGGCGATTTCTCCATTGATATCCCAATCCTTGATGACGACTGTGCTCTCTCCGCAGGCCATGTACCAGCGGGGAGCCGTGATATAGTTGCAAGTCATGACCTCAACAAGCACGATAAGGCCATTCGCAAAGGTAAGCGTTGCGGAAAAACCGTCGTCAACCTCATCATACCGGATGTTCGTCATCTGGCAATATACAGACGAAAGCTTCTCCGGCACCATCCACATAATCTGGTCAAGCAAGTGTACGCCCCAGTCAAGCATCATGCCGCCGCCAGACGCTTTTATAGCGCGCCAGTCACCGGGGATGCCGCGGGAACCGTGTACCTTGGACTCAATACGGTATACCTGTCCGGCAGAGCCTGTCTCATATAAATCCTTGATAATACGGAAGTCCTCGTCCCAACGGCGGTTCTGATGCACGACGAAGAGCATGCCTGTTTCGTCCGCCACCTTGAGAACTTCAGCAAGTTCACAGCTATTCATCATGACGGGCTTTTCGCAGATAACATTTTTCCCCGCGCGAAGCGCTTTAATGGAAAGTTCGCGATGGAAATTGTTCGGTGTCGCGACAAGTACAATATCAATCGTTTCGTCCGCCAACAACGCGTCGAAGCTATCAAAAGCTTTAATACCAATGGATTTCGCATATTCCTGTCTGGCCGCGGAAATGTCAAAGGAGCCAACAAGATTGACTTCATCCTTCATGCCTTGCATCCATTCCGCATGTGCGCTACCCATGCCGCCAAGACCGACAATACCTACGCTATGTATTTTCCCCATATTTTTTGACCTCCATATCAATAGACATTTGTTTTGAACCAACACATTATATCAGATGTAAAGTAAAAACACAATGCCACGAATAGAAAAAAGTAAATTTGAAACACTAATTGTAAGATATGTGAGGTGTTTGTTATGGAGGTTTATGTAAAGCCTGCGAAAAAAGCAAGTGTTCGCGGAAAAACAGCGGTTAAAGTAGGAGATGTTTGCGAACTCTCCGCGCCAAAGGAAACAATCGAGCGCTTACGAGGCCTGGATTTGAAAGCTCTCGATACAAAAGAAGACAAAGCATATATTGTATCAATTTTAGACATTATAAATGTGATACAGCGTGCGTTCCCCTCATGCACCGTCGTCAACGTTGGTGAGATGGAAACACTTGTGGAATCCGCACCACATCCCAAGAAGCCCAATGCTGTATGGAATTGGGCAAAGGTCGTATTTATTGCAGTCGTGCTTTTTGTCGGCTCATCCACGGCTATTATGAGTTTTCATTCCGATTCACAAATGCCGCAGGTGTTCCAGAATTATTACAAAATATTTTTTGGTGCAGAGAAGGAAAAGCCATTGATTATTGAGCTGCCGTATTCGCTCGGCCTCGCCGTGGGTATCATTGTATTTTTCAACCATTTTGCGGGCAGAAAGATGACGAAAGATCCTACGCCCATCGAGGTAGAGATGCAGACCTATGAATCAGATGTGACCGATACAAAGTTGGATACATTAAACAAGAAAAAGGAGGGCGCAAAATAATGTATTGCAAACAGGTTTTGCTTGTTCTCCTCGGGTTCAGCTCCGGCATGGTAATTGCGGGCGCGGTATTTGCTTTTATCGCCATTATCGGCATCGTTCCCAGATTGGCGCAGAAAACAGCCACACAGAAGTATATTAAGTTGTATGAGGAGGCCATTATATTAGGCGGCGTGTTTGGCGCAACGACACAAATGTTTGACTATTACCTGCCTATCGGCGCGATTCTTGTTGCGCTTCTCGCGTTATGCACGGGCATTTTTTTCGGCTGTCTTGCCGTGTCCTTGGCGGAGGTGCTGGATGTGATTCCCGTGCTTTCCCGGCGGGCACGGTTGCAAAAGGGTATGGCGGCGTTTATGCTGGCGATTGCATTGGGGAAGATGGCCGGTTCCGCGGTATATTGCTTTGTACCCGGCTTTTTCACACAATAAGAATTCTCAAAAGGAGAGTTGATGAGTATGAAGGGAATCAGAGTTACAGATGCGCAATATGGGGAACTGGTGAAGAAAGCCTCGCCAAATAGCCATATAGGAGCAGATTGCGCACGTGCGTTCCTTGTCGGTGGTATCATATGCGCGTTGGGCGAGGGTATTATTAAACTGTATCTGCGTGTCGGCGCAGATAAGGAGTTGGCGGGTTTGTTGACTTCGGCAACACTCGTATTCCTTGCAGCGCTGCTGACAGGTTTCGGTTGGTATGAAAAATTGGGTAAATACGCCGGAGCCGGGTCGCTTGTGCCGATTACCGGTTTTGCCAACGCCATCGCAGCACCTGCGATTGAATTCAAGAAGGAAGGCTTTATATTTGGCGTTGGTGCGAAGATGTTTGTCGTGGCGGGGCCTGTGATTGTATACGGTACACTGGCATCTGTTGTTGTCGGTGCGATTTACTTTTTTGTGAGGTGAAACAAATGCAGAAACGTGTGGGAGAACAGACAATACAACTATCCGTACCGGTGCGGATAGCCGCGACTGCCGCCATTGCCGGGCCAAAGGAAGCAGAGGGGCCGCTTGCCGCATATTTTGACACGACGATAGAGGATGCGCTTTATGGCGAATCCTCTTGGGAAAAGGCGGAAAGCAAGCTGGTACGGGATACAATCACCATGGCAGTTAAAAAAGCGAAATTGCGGATGGAAGACATCGACATCATGGCGGCAGGGGATTTACTCAACCAAAGTACAGGAACAACCTTTGGTGTACGGGCGTTGGGGCGTCCGTTTCTGGGGTTGTACGGTGCATGTTCTACTATGGGGGAGAGCCTTTGTGTGGGTGCGATGCTCATTGACGGCGGCTTCGCGCGGCACGTCGTATGCTCCGCTTCAAGCCATTTTTGCGCAGCGGAAAAACAGTTTCGCTTCCCGCTGGAGCTGGGTACACAGCGGCCGCTGACATCGACATGGACGGTCACGGGCGATGGCGCGGCTGTACTCTCCGCAGAAGAGGTGACAGGCGGCGCTGTATGCGTGACGGGAATGACAATCGGGAAAATTGTGGATATGGGTATCAAAGATGCAAACAACATGGGAGCGGCAATGGCACCTGCGGCCGCAGATACCATACTAACCCACTTGCATGATACGAAACGGGAGCCGACCTATTATGATGAGATTGTGACAGGTGACCTTGGCTATGTCGGGCAAGAACTCGTCTGCGAGCTTCTTGAAAGAGAGGGAATTTCCCTGCCGAATTATACGGATTGCGGTATTCGCATTTTTGACCGGGAAAAACAGGACACACACGCAGGTGGCAGCGGATGCGCTTGCGCGGCGCTGACTTTTGCAGGGTATTATTATCAGGAGATGCAAAAGGGTACCTACAAACGAATATTGTTTATCCCGACAGGTGCACTCCTCAGCCCGACAACAACACAGCAGGGTGAGACAATCCCTGGTATCGCACACGCCGTCGTCATAGAAATGGTGCGATGAATCCCCAAACGAGTAAAAACGCTGCTTTACTTTTACACCCCAAAATGGTATGATGAAGGGAGAGCGCTTCGTTGCCAAGGGGGCGGGTATGGATGGAAAAAGCGGATAATCGCACGGTCGTTATGCTGTATGAGGATGAAGCAGGTGAATCCGTCGTTTCGCTTTATGTGCGGAAAGCTCTCGTTGATATTCCAATTACAGAGGTCGCCGGGACACAATACAAGCCGCCCGTCTTGATGCTCAATGGCTCTATCACCCTCACAACGAAGCAAGGTGAAAAACACATTGTTCCCATTCCTTTTCAAAAAGCGGACGAGCTGTACGCCGTGAAGTTGAAAATAGATGCAACCGCGAAAATCAATGCGTTCGAAGAAGGCAAGTTTCGCTCACCATACATTTTTTCAGCGGACATCATGAACTATATCCCCGTGCTGGTGGTCGTGCCGCTTGGATTTATGCAGATTATCGCGGGAATCTTGTTGTTTATGATCGGACCAATTGGTATTGTTATCGGTATCATGCTGATACTGTTAGGTGCGCTTATCATTATAACAGTGATTCGCGCTTCCATGAACGCGGTTGAAGGGCATTGTCCGATTTGTGACAAGATGGTTCGCACACATTTGCATGCGCCGTATGTGTATTGTACGAAATGTAAAGAGAAAGTTTCGGTTGGGAATGGGTTCTTTGAAGTGAAGTAACACTCCTCCTCCATACAGAAGGAGATAAATCAATGGACTACTTGAAGGCGTTTGTTGTAGGCGGCGCGATATGCGTCGTTGGACAAATATTATTGGATAAAACGAAGCTGACATCAGGGCGCATCCTTGTTATGTTCGTGGTGTTGGGTTGCATTCTTGGCGGTTTCGGATGGTATGAAGCACTGGCCGAGTTCGCGGGAGCTGGTGCAAGCGTGCCTCTGCCGGGTTTCGGGAATGCACTTGCCAAGGGTGTGATGAGAGAAGTGGATGAATCCGGCGCAATTGGTATCTTGACCGGTGGCTTGAAGGCCACAGCAGGCGGTATTACAGCCGCAATGCTGTTTGGTTTGCTGGCGGCGTTTGCATTTAATCCAAGGGCAAAGTGACAGGTATTATTATAAAGATTGAATGAAAGTGGGGTCGAGGCATTGCGCTTCGGCCCCGTGTGAAATACACAACAAAACAATAGGGGGCAATCAAAATGAAAATGACATTCAGATGGTACGGCGAGGGAAACGACACAGTTTCGCTCACGCAAATCAAGCAAATTCCCGGCGTGGAAGGGCTTGTGTGGTCGCTGCATGACGAGGCGGCAGGTGCGGAGTGGCCAATGGATAAGATTCTAGCAGTCAAGAAGGCTGCGGACGAATACGGTTTCAACCTTGATGTAGTGGAAAGCGTAAATATCCATGAGGACATCAAGCTCGGGTTGCCTTCGCGAGAGACTTACATAGAAAACTACATCAAGACACTGGCAAAGTTGCAAACTGTAGGTGTTAAGGTTGTATGTTATAATTTTATGCCTGTATTTGACTGGACACGTACGGATTTGTTCCACCCCTTACCGGACGGCTCGACAGCACTGTATTATGAGCGTAAAAAGGTCATGGGCATTGATCCGAAGGCGTTTTTAGAAGATGTTGTGAAGCAGGACAAGGCCGGACTCACCATGCCCGGCTGGGAGCCGGAGCGTTTGTCCCGCATCAAAGAACTTTTTGACGCGTACAAGGACGTTACGGAAGAAATGCTATGGTCGAATTTGCAATACTTCCTGGAGCGTATTATTCCGGCGGCGGAACAGTACGGCATCAAAATGGCAATTCATCCGGACGATCCGGCATGGCCAATTTTTGGGTTGCCGCGTTTGATTATCAACAAGACGAATGTCGAACGCTTTCTCAAGCTTGTTGACCGTCCGGCGAACGGGCTGACGCTCTGCACGGGCTCGCTCGGCACGTCGGCGGCCAATGACATCCCGGATATTATCCGCACGTATGGCGACCGGATTCACTTTACGCACATCCGTAACCTCAAGCGATTCGACAACGGTGATTTTACGGAGTCTTCGCATAAAACATCCGATGGATCGATTGACATTGCCGAAGTCGTCCGCGCCTACCATGATATCGGTTTCACCGGGTATTGCCGCCCTGACCATGGCCGACATATCTGGGGCGAGGAATGCCGCCCGGGCTACGGATTGTATGACCGTGCACTTGGCATCATGTACATTTGGGGGCTTTGGGACGCGTATAACAACAGCAAGTAATCTCATTGTGAGAGGCGGCGATGCACATGCCCTGTTTTTTGAAATGTATCAAGCTTCGAACAATTCACCAGAAGATATTGATGGCGTTTGTGCTTGCTTCGCTCATGACAGGCGCGGTGGTGCAGAACTTGCTAACTGTACTTGACCTTACGGTATCTGATGCGTTGTATCAGCAGCGTGCGGCCTTTTCAGGCGAGGTCGTACTCATCGGCATTGATTCCAACAGCTTGAACGAATACGGCGTATGGCCGTGGACGCGCGATGTTATGGCGATGGCATTCGAGGCGCTGAACAGTGATACCGACTTACGTCCCGCCGCAATCGGCGTTGACGTACTGTATATTGACCCCTCTGACCCGTATGACGATGCGTTTCTCGTAGAAATGGCGAGTATCGAAAACAACATCGTCCTGGCGTGCAAGGGAGAGTTTGGTACATACTTCGATATTTCGGAGGACGGCATGACTGTCATGCGGGACGATTATCGCGTGACCAAATTTGAGCAGCCGTTCCCGGCGCTGCGCGATGTGACGCATATCGGTACCATCAATTCCATGTACGACCCAGATTCGAGGCTCCGGCACGCGCTTTGGCAGATTGATTTGCCAGACGGTACGGTTGTTCCATCTTTTGCGCAAGAAATGGCACGGTTGTATGCGGAATTCCACGGTGTTGAACGGAAAACACCGCCACTTGACCTGCTTGGGCGGTATTTTTTGAAATTCACTGGAAAGCCGGGCCAGATTTACGATGGGTATGGTGTCGCAGACTTAATTAACGGTGAAATTGACCCGGAGTGGTACGCGGGCAAGGTTGTCTTGATTGGGCCGTATGACGCGACGTTGAAGGATGCATTCATGACTGCTGCGGATCACGGCGCAGAAATGAACGGCGTGGAGTATCAAGCGAACATTGTTGAAATGCTGCTTACGGGTAACTTCAAGGAGGAGTTTCCAGATATTTATCAATTGATTGCTCTTTTTGCTGCAATCTTTGGATTGTCGTTCTGGTACTGGGATAGAAAGATTCTTCCCTCTACAGTGGTTTGGATTGTGCTTGTAAGCGGCTGGCTTGGATTGTGCGTGTTGTTGTTTAATTATGGCATCGTCCTTCATCCGCTTTGGTTCCCCGTCGGCATCACGATTGTATACATCGCGTCAATTGCGGCGAATTATATCCGTGCAGCGATTGAAAAGTATCGTGTGACGAATACATTCAAAAAATACGTTGCGCCAGAGATTGTTGCGGAAATTTTGAAGGAAGGCTCCGATGCCATGGAGCTGGGCGGAAAAATGACGGGCATCGCCGTTCTTTTCGTCGATATACGCGGGTTTACACCGATGTCGGAAGCGCTCTCAGCGATTGAGATTGTCGAAATTTTGAACCGATACCTTGCACTTACCAGCCATTGTATTCTCCAGAACAGAGGCACACTGGATAAATTTATCGGCGACGCGACGATGGCATTCTGGGGCGCGCCACTACCGCAAGATGATTACATTTATAAAGCTGTCAAAACGGGCATGGATATGATTGATATGTCGCATGATCTTGGTGCGGAGTTGATGGAAAAGTATGGGCGAACGGTTAGCTTCGGCATCGGTGTGCATTGCGGCCCAGCCGTTGTTGGCAATATCGGCGCGGTGAATCGTATGGACTACACGGCCATCGGGGATACCGTTAACACTGCCGCACGGCTTGAATCGAACGCACCGTCCAACCAACTTCTTATCAGCCGCACTGTAGCGGATGCGCTAGAGGGGCGCATCAAATGTACTTCGCTCGGGGATTCCATCAAGCTTAAAGGAAAGGCTGCCGGGTTCGAGATACTCAAGGTTGATAAACTTTTGTAAACATTTACCGTGGGGCTCCACACCAATACCCCCGAAAGTGATAAGGCTCTTGACCCTATAAAAACCCAGCGCTTTAGCGCTGGGTTTAAGTTTTATGTACAGATTATGGGGTTCAGGACATTATCACGAAAAATCCCCCCTACCGCATCGCCTGCGCCAAGGCGGCGCGAATCGCACGTAGGAGAATGCCGCTCGTAAACGCGGAATCGACCGGTGATGCGATGTCGGTCGTTTGTGACGCGAGCACTTCCTTCGCGATATGCTCCATTGTCGGGCGGAACAAAGGATAAAAAACAGCCTGTGTTTCCGCCATGCCCGTAAGCGTAATATCTGTTATCTCGTTAGTACTGACCGTAACCTCCACGTTTACCGGCTTGCTGTGCAATACAATCTGCGCGGAATACACCCCGGGCTCATACAACGTAGCGGCGGCCGGTTTTTTTGGTAAAAGCGCCCATACCAATATACAAATCAACAACAACCCCGCCAGTACAAACAATCCTGTTCTGATAACATCTTTTAACCGCAGCACGAAAACTTTCACACCGCCCATATTTGTGCCTCCTTATCGTAAATAAAATCTTGTCAATGCCTGTTTCATTCTATGAGAAACAGGGGATGAATAGTACTCTTTTTCATTCTGAAAAACCGCTGATTTTTCTAACTGTAAGAATATATCAAAATGAGAATGTCCACGGTGCAAGGCTTTCGGAATCACGCCTAACGCATTCGTAATATCCTCAAAAAAAGAATTAGATTCTCACAAGAAGTGCTGGACAAAGACCACAACATATAGTATAATAACATTCGCAAAGCACTAGATATTGTAAACTGTATTGAAAACGCTGGGTTTTCAATGATCCTATATATAAGCATTCTATAGGCATTCTAAGGAGGAAACGGTATGGTTTTGTACACAGACGCACGGACAAACAACGGTTTGCAAGTAGAGGAGATTGTGAAGAGGGACGGTCGCCGCGTGCCTTTTCATAAAGATAAAATTGTGAGCGCCATTCGGAAATCCTTCGTTTCCGTCGGCGACGCTCAGGATGATGCATATTGTTTGAATTTGGCGGATGAAGTTATGGAAGAGATCTACTTCCGTTTTAACTATTCCCCGACGGTTGAACAGATTCAAGATGTAGTGGAAGAAATCCTGATAAAGAACAACCACGCGCAGGTGGCGAAGTCCTATATCCTGTATCGCGCGGAGCGGAACCGCGTTCGTGAGATGAATACGCGTTTGATGAAAATTTACGAGGACATCACCTTTTCCGACGCGAAGGATAGCGACCGCAAACGCGAGAACGCGAATGTCAACGGCGACACAGCTATGGGTACCATGCTTAAATATGGTCAGGAGGGTGCGAAACAGTTCTATTATATGTTCGTATTGAACCCGGATCATGCCAAGGCGCACATTGATGGCGACATCCACATTCACGACCTTGATTTCCTAACCATGACTGCAACCTGCTGCCAGATGGACTTGATTAAGCTGTTCAAGGACGGCTTCTTCACGGGGCACGGTTCATTGCGGGAACCGTCTGACATCACGAGTTATTCAGCGCTGACCTGTATCGCCATACAGTCCAACCAGAATGACCAGCACGGCGGACAGAGTATCCCGAACTTCGATTACGGCCTTGCGATTGGTGTGCAAAAGACGTTCAAGAAACGGTATGCCATCAACCTCGCGCGTTTTTTTGATGCATATACGGAGAACAACGATGTTACCTTCGAGATAGACGAGGACAGCGCCATCGACATCCGTAAAATGATTGAAACATCTGGTGCGATACTTACCATTGCAGATTGCGAAGCGTACAAGACGGCGGAAATAGCGGCTTATACCGAACGCGGTATCGCGGAGGATATTGTGCGTAAGGCGCAGGCATATGCAATGAAGCACGCCATCAAAGAAACGGACAAAGCCACTTTTCAAGCGATGGAAGCACTTGTTCACAACCTGAACACCATGAACTCCCGCGCGGGCGCGCAAGTGCCGTTTTCGTCCATCAACTACGGTATGGATACGACCGAGGAGGGGCGCATGGTTATCCGTAACGTCATCCTCGCATTGGAAAAAGGGCTGGGCGCCGGTGAAACACCGCTGTTCCCGATTCACATCTTCAAGGTGAAGGAGGGCATCAACTTCAATCCGGGTGACCCCAATTATGACCTTTTTAAGCTTGCCTGTAAGGTCAGTGCAAAGCGTATGTTTCCGAACTTTTCCTTTATAGACGCACCTTTCAATCTGCCTTTTTATAAGGAAGGGCATCCCGAAACGGAGTGTGCGTACATGGGTTGCCGTACGCGCGTCATGGCAAATGCGTACGACCCATCACAGCAAATCACGTATGGCCGCGGGAATTTGAGCTTCACTTCCATCAACCTGCCACGCTTGGCAATTAAAGCGAAGGGCGATTTGAATTGGTTCTACCGTGATTTGGATAAAAAGCTCGGGTTGTGCATCGACCAGCTTTATGAACGGTATCGGATTATCGCACGTAAAAAAGTGCGGAATTTTCCATTCCTGATGGGGCAGGGCGTATGGTTAGACAGTGAAAAGCTGGACATCGAAGACGAAATAGGTGAAGTGTTAAAACACGGCACATTAACTGTTGGTTTTATTGGTTTAGCAGAATGTTTGAAGGCGCTAACCGGGCTTCACCATGGCGAATCGGAGGAAGCGCAAAAACTTGGCCTTGATATTATTGGCTTCATGCGGAAGCGCTTGGATAAAGAGTCGCAGAAGCAGAAATTGAATTACACGCTTATCGCGACCCCGGCAGAGGGGCTCTCCGGGCGGTTTGTGAAAATTGATAAAGAAATCTACGGTGAAATCCCGGATGTAACAGACAGAGATTACTACACAAACAGCTTCCATGTACCGGTACATTTCAAAATTTCCGCCGCAGACAAAATTCGCATTGAGGCACCGTACCACGCGCTGACAAATGCAGGGCACATCACATATGTGGAGTTGGATGGCGACACGGTAAAGAACGTGGACGCGTTTGAAAAAATTATCCGTTACATGAAGGAATGCGGCATCGGGTATGGCAGCATCAACCACCCGATTGACCGTGACCCGATTTGCGGCTATACAGGCATCATTGGTGATACATGCCCGAAGTGCGGTCGGAATGAAAAGTATATGCGTTTTGACCGCATACGGCGCATCACTGGATACCTTGTCGGCACCTTAGACAGATTCAACAACGCAAAGCTGAAAGAGGTTATGGATCGCGTTAAACACGGCTCTAACTAATATTGTCAAAGAATCGTAAAAAAGCCGCGAAAAGGACTGACTTTTCGCGGCTTTTTTGTTATAATGGTAGAATGAATATGAAAACAGGGATTACTGAGGTGTGGTATGGATATACGAATCGCCGGTGTGGAAAATGATTCTATCACGGACGGCCCTGGGTTGCGGCTGACTGTATTCGCGCAGGGCTGTCCGCACAATTGCCAGGGCTGTCACAACCCGAATACACATGCACTGGATGGAGGCACACATGTCACAGTGGAAAGCCTTCTGGATATGGTACGAAAAAATCCACTACTGGATGGCGTGACGCTATCCGGCGGTGAGCCCTTTTTGCAACCGAAAGCCATGGCAGATTTTGCTGAAGGCGTACAACAACTCGGACTAAATGTCATCGCGTATACGGGGTTTTTGTGGGAAGCGCTTGTGCGGCGCGAAGGTGTTATGGCAATGCTGACATACTGTGATTATGTAATTGACGGGAAATTCGAGGAAGAACTACGTTCTCTGGAGTTGGAGTTCAAGGGTTCGTCAAACCAGCGGTTGATTGGCGTGAAAAGAAGCCTTGCGGAAAATCGAACCGTTGTATATGAAAATTTTGAGCAAGCACGACTTGACAAGGTATAAAAATACGTGTATACTGTGATGCAACGATTTATCACTGCACTATGATAACGCATCGAGGTGACGATATGACTTTACAAAATAAATTGCTGCACGCACCGGATGGCGTACGAGATTATATGCCCATCGATTTTGCAGAAAAGGCAGCCGTGGAGCGCAAAATTGAAGATACCTTTACTTCATACGGTTATGCACGTGTGTCCAGCCCCATGTTTGAATACGCGGACGTTTTCGATGAAAAAGGAAGCGTTACGCAATCGGCAATATACAAATTTATCGACAGAGACGGCTCCGTATTGGCGCTGCGGTCAGACATGACGCCGCAAATCGCGCGGATGGTGACGACGCTTTGCAGGCCGGAAGACGTGCCGTTTCGTTATTCGTATGTTGAAAATGCATTCCGGTATAACGAAAGCTATCAGGGCAAACTTAAGGAATTTACACAGGCCGGTGTCGAGCTCATCGGCGTGAATTCCGACGAGGCAAGTGCTGAAATCATCTCCTTAGCCGTGAACAGCCTTTTAGCCGTCGGCCTGCACGATTTCCGAATTGACGTGGGGCAAGTGCAATTCTTCCAAGGCGTTCTGGAAGAGGGCGGATTCGATGAGGAGACATGCAAGCATATGCGCGCCGCTATCATCGCGCGGGATTATGTAACGGTAGAAAAAGCCGCAATGGCGGTGAATGTGCCGGAAAATGTACGCACGATTCTTTCCGAGCTGCCTTTGCTGATTGGCGGTGCAGCTGTGTTGCAAAAGGCGCGGAGCTTGACAACGAATGCGACGGCGCTTTCCGCACTGGCGAATCTTGAGAGCATCTTTGCTATTTTGTGCGACTGCGGCTTGGAGCAATACATTGCTTTTGACCTCAGCATGGTGGGGCATTTGGATTATTATACGGGTATCATTTTCCGTGGATATGCATATGGGACAGGTTCATCTGTGATTGACGGCGGACGGTACGACCAGCTCATGCATCATTTTGGTGCGGATTATCCTTCGGTCGGCTTTGGTTTGAAGGTTGGCGTGCTGCTTGAAGCACTTAGCGCGGTGAAAACGAATGAAGAATCGTATTTACCGGCGGATACCCTTCTCGCATACGCAGCAGAGGGTCGTGCCGCGGCTATGAACGCAGCTTCTGCGCTTCGTGCGCAAGGTGTAAAAATAGAGAACAGCTTGCTTAGCGGCGGCTGTGCGATACATGAAGCTTACGCACGGCGGCGCAAACTAAAGGGTATTCTCTATTTTGAGGATGAAGACATCGTGAGAATGCTTGACCTAACAGACAACACGGAGAGGCGTGTGCAGTTGAGTGAACTGCTCGGCGTAGGACTGGAGGGTGATGACACATGCGGTATCTGACCTTTGCCCTGGCGAAAGGGCGGCTGGCAGACCAGACGATGGAACGGCTTGCATCAGTTGGCATCACCTGTGATGAAATGAAGGAAAAATCGAGAAAACTTATTTTCGTGAATGAAGAATTAAAGTTGAAGTTTTTCCTTTCCAAGACAAGCGATGTGCCTACCTTTGTGGAGCACGGCGCGGCGGACATTGGTGTCGTCGGAAAGGACACCATCATGGAGGAAGGGCGTAAGGTATATGAGTTGGCGGATTTAGGCTTCGGCAAATGCCGTATGGCGGTCGCCGGGCCCGAGCATATGCGTGCGCAGCTCGCGGAGGGGAATAATTTCCGTGTGGCGACGAAGTACCCAAACATCGCGAAGCAGTACTTTACAGGCACAAAGCATCAATCCGTGGAAATTATCAAGCTGCATGGTTCCGTTGAGCTTGGGCCGATTGTTGGTTTATCCGACGTGATTGTTGACCTTGTAGAGACGGGTAGCACGTTGAAAGAAAATGGGCTTTTCGTACTGGAAACAATTTGCGAGTTATCCGCACGAGTGATTGTGAATCGTGTGAGCATGAAAATGGAGTATGAGCGTATCTCTGATATTATCAAAAAGCTGAAGGATACTGTTATTTAATGCAAAACATAATTTATGGAACGAAGGTGGTCTTGTGTTAAAAGCATATCGCGCGGATTCTGCCGAAGGCAAAGCGCAGATTGATACAATTCTTTCCCGTGCGCAGTTTGAAATGCCTGCGGTGCAAGCATCTGTGGATGCAATCGTACAGAATGTGCGAGGAAAAGGTGACGCGGCATTGTTTGGTTATACATACATACTGGATCAATCACAGAAGGATCGGTCAAATATCCGTCTTGGTAAGGATGAGCTTGACACAGCTTTAGCAGAGTTTATTATTAAATATGAGAATTCCCAAATCGTAAAACCCGAAATTCTTGTCAGTCAAGAAGAAATTGATGCGGCTTATGCGGCCATCGCGCCGGAACTTCTGGCGGTATTGCGGCGCGCAGCTGCCCGTATTCGTGACTTCCACCAGAAACAAAAGCACAATAGCTGGCTAGAACCAAATGCATCCGGAGAACTTCTTGGTCAAATGTACCGCGCGGTGGATTCGGCGGGTATCTATGTGCCGGGTGGGAATGCGGCGCTATGCTCGTCCGTACTGATGAATATCATTCCGGCGCAAGTCGCAGGTGTACCGCGTATTTGCATGGCAACACCGCCGCAAAACGACGGCTCTGTCCCAGCGACAACAATTGTGGCTGCGGTGGAAGCAGGCGTGACGGAAATTTTCAAAATGGGTGGCGCGCAAGCCATTGCCGCTTTGGCATTCGGTACAGAATCTGTTCCGCGCGTGGATAAGATTGCAGGGCCGGGCAACATTTTTGTTGCGTTGGCGAAGCGCGCAGTGTTCGGGTATGTCGGCATTGATTCTATAGCAGGACCAAGTGAAATTATGATTGTCGCGGATGAAACGGCGAACCCGCGCTTTGTTGCAGCGGACATGCTGTCCCAGGCGGAGCATGACGCGCTTGCGTCTTCCATACTCGTGACGACTTCCGCAGCATTGGCCGATGCCGTTGCAAAGGAATTGGTAATACAAACGGCGCAGCTTGCACGCAAGGAGATTGTCGAAAAGTCACTCACAACATACGGCGCACTACTTGTGGTGGACACATTGCAAGAAGCGGCGGCGTTATCCAATGCCATTGCGCCGGAGCATTTAGAGCTCTCCGTGGCAGAGCCATTCGGCCTTTTGCCGGCAATCCGCAATGCGGGCGCCATATTCATGGGACATTATACGCCGGAGCCGCTGGGTGACTATATGGCTGGACCGAATCATGTACTTCCAACCGGCGGAACGGCACGCTTTTTCTCACCGCTTGGTGTTGATGATTTTATGAAAAAATCAAGCGTACTGTCGTTTACAAAATCGGCGTTTGATACGCTGGCGCAGGATGTTATCACTTTTGCGGAAGCGGAAGGGCTTGGAGCGCACGCCAATTCGATACGGGTACGTTGTGATGAATAAGTGGGTACGTAAGGATTTGCGGGAATATATACCATATAATGCAACGGCAAAACCAGCAAAGATTATATTGGATGCGAATGAAAGCCCGTGGAATTTGCCAGAAGAAGTGCGGCAGGATATGCTGGACTGGTTCACATATGAAGAGGATTTGAATCGGTATCCCGACACGGATTGCATCGAGCTACGCGAGGCGATTGCAACAATGTGGAATTGCGACCTGACAAAGGAAAATATCGTTTGCGGCGTCGGTTCTGACCAATTGATTGACTATATCACAAAGGCCATTCTATCTCCTGGCGATGCAGTTGTAACAACAACACCGTCATTTTCCATGTACGGCTTGACGGCGAAGCTGAACCACGGGCACGTGGCAGCGTTCCCACTGGAAGCGGGAACGGAATTTCGTCTTGACCATGATGCGGATGCATTCATTGCATTTGCAAAGGAAAACAATGCGAAGCTTGCTTTTCTCTGCACACCGAACAACCCGACCGGCCAAACAATACAGAAACCGACGCTGATGAAGATTGTTAAGGCACTGGATTGCCCCGTTGTGGTGGACGAAGCGTATGGCGAATTCACGCATCACGGAATGCAGTCGATTCCCAATAAAATCGAAAATGTCATTTATGACCGGCCGACCATGATACCGTGGGTGAATGAATATCCGAACGTGATTGTCCTTCGGACATTTTCGAAGGCATATGGACTAGCGGGCGCGCGGATTGGTTATTCCGTATCACATGTAGAACTGGCGAAGGCTCTCAACATCGTCCGTGCGCCATACAATGTGCCGACGGTTTCACAAAAGCTTGCGTTGTCTGTTTTGCGGCACCGCGTTGTATACGAGCGGCGCTTGTCTTATATTCGTTCGATGGAGCAGGAATTGGCTGCAATTGATGGTATCAGGGTGTATGAATCGGAAGCGAATTTTGTTTATTTTGAGACGGAAATGAATGTTTCGGACGCACTAGAGGCAGCAGGCATTCGTGTTCGCGTATTTCAACGCGGCGAAAAAGAAAAAATCAGACTATCTTACGGTACAGAAGAACAGAAGCAAGCGGTGCTGGCGGTCATACATGCGTGCGCCGGGAAGAGGGGAGAACAATGACACGACAAGCGAGTATTACCCGCAAAACAAAGGAAACGGACATATCCATGCAACTGACGCTGGACGGAAAGGGTTTTACGGACATTCAGACGGGTATTGGCTTTTTTGACCACATGCTGGTGCAGATTGCGCGCCACGGGTTTATTAGCCTAACACTCAAAGCGGTCGGTGATTTAGACGTTGATTCACACCACACGGTAGAAGATGTGGGGATTGTGCTGGGAAAGGCATTAGCGGAAGCACTCGGCAAAAAAGAGGGGATTCGCCGGTACGGGCATTTTATGCTACCGATGGAAGACGCGCTCGCTTTGTGCTCGGTGGACATTTCTGGTCGGCCCTATCTCGCATTTGATGTGCCGTTCACTTCTGAAAAGCTTGGTGGTATGGAGACAGAAATGTTTGTGGAATTCTTCCGCGCGGTTTGTCTGCATGCCGGATTGAACCTACATGTAAAGCTCCTGGCGGGGACAAATAACCATCATATTGCGGAAGCGATATTCAAAGCTTTCGCCAAAGCGTTAGACATGGCGATTGGGTTTGATAACCGCGTTGAGGGCGTTCTTTCTTCAAAGGGCGTATTAGAATAAAGACAACATGGAGGAATGATTATGCAGATTTATCCTGCGATTGATTTGAAAGACGGTAAATGTGTACGGCTCCAACAGGGAAAATTCGACCATGTGACGGTCTTTCACAATGATCCGGCTGATGCGGCAAAGGCATGGCGCAATGCGGGTGCATCATACATTCATGTGGTAGATTTGGATGGCTCACGCATGGGGACAGCATATAACAACGACGCAATCCGACGGATTGTGGAGGTTGGCAGCCTGCCGATACAGGTTGGAGGCGGTATACGCTCTATGCGTGACATTGAAGAAAAACTTTCCCTTGGCGTCGCGCGCGTTATCCTTGGCACGGCCGCAATCAATGACCCATGCTTTGTACGGCATGCGGTTGAAACATATGGTGAAAAAATCGCTGTCGGTATCGATGCGGTGAATGGCAAGGTCGCCATCAGTGGTTGGGAAGAGGTCAGTAGCGTGTCCGCACTTGAGCTTTGCATGAAAATGAAGAGCCTTGGCGTGCAGACAATCATTTATACAGATATTGCGAAGGACGGCATGATGCAGGGGCCGAATGTGGAAGCTACAAAAGAAATTGTTGATGCGACTAAACTGTATATCATCGCATCCGGCGGGGTTGCAGGCATGACGGATTTGGAACGCGTACGGGACATCGGCGTATCCGGCGCCATTATCGGAACGGCACTGTATAAGGGTGCCATTGACTTGCGTGAAGCGGTTTCCCTTTTTGAGAAAGAATCAAACTGAGAATGGAGAGGTACCCGATGGAAACGATAAAGATTGTTCCTTGTTTGGATATGAAAGACGGGCGCGTGGTAAAAGGTGTCAATTTTGAAAATTTCAAGGACGCAGGCGACCCGGCTGAAATCGCCGCATTCTATTGCGCAGAGGGTGCCGATGAGCTTGTATTCCTCGACATTGCCGCAACGGTTGAAAATCGAGGCCTTCTACTTGAGGTGTTACGCCGCACGGCGGAAAAGGTAGACATTCCATTGGCAGTGGGTGGCGGGCTTCGTACCGTGTCAGACTGTGAGGCTGTTTTCGGTGCCGGTGCAACGAAAGCTTCTGTGAATTCGGCGGCCATCAAGCGGCCAGAGTTAATCAATGAAATGGCAGCAGCATTTGGTTCGGAAAAAGTCATTGTTGCAATTGACGCACGCCGTGATGAAGATAACGCATATCGCGTTTGTATCAACGGCGGCCTCACCGTGACGGACATCGACGCGGTGGCATGGGCAAAAGAAGCTGAAAGCCGCGGTGCTGGTGCAATTCTGCTCACAAGCTTTGATTGCGACGGAACCAAGAAAGGTTATGATATTGAAATGACGCGTGCCATCGCAGACGCTGTTTCATTACCGGTGACGGCCTCCGGCGGCGCGGGAACGCTGGAGCATATCTATGATGCGGTGACAGCGGGTGGTGCGAAGGCGGCACTCGTGGCTTCGCTGTTCCATTTCAGGGAGCTTACCATCGGGCAGGTAAAGGAATATCTGCGCGGCAAAGGCATTCCGGTAAGAGGGTGAGGAGTACAACGATGGGATTTTACGAAGAGTTGAAATTTGACGAACATGGATTGATTCCTGCCATTGTGCAAAACTTCCGAAATAAGGAAGTACTCATGCTGGCATATATGAATCGGGAAGCATTGGACAAAACCATAGAAACCGGGCAAGCGCATTACTACAGCCGCTCTCGGCAAGAGTTGTGGCATAAAGGTGCGACCTCCGGGCATTACCAAAATATAAAAAGCATTCGTTATGATTGCGATGTCGATACAATTCTGTTGTTGGTAGACCAAATTGGTGCAGCCTGCCACACGGGAAACCGCAGTTGCTTCTACCGTACTGTGCAGCAAAATGAGAATGACACAACAGAAGCATCGGCGGTTGCATCGCAAACGGATACCGAAATCGGCACAGCTTTGGCACAGGAATTTACAACCATACTTGACAGGCGTACAAATCCGAAAGAAGGCTCCTATACAAATTATTTGTTTGATAAAGGCTTGGATAAGGTACTGAAGAAAGTAGGCGAGGAAGCTACTGAATGCGTCATCGCCGCGAAAAATGGAGATGCAGACGAACTCGCGATGGAGACAGCCGATTTACTGTATCATATCAGCGTAATGCTCGCACAGAAAAGCTTGTCCTGGGACGATGTGGCGCGTGAATTGCGGAATCGCCAATAATTACCAGGCTGTACTATTTTTAACAGACAGGCAATATTTATGCGTGACCTCATATAGTGGTAATAACGGAAGACAAAAACAATTCCGTTCAATCCATTGAAGGAGGTCACAACATGAACACATTGAACACGGGATGCGGTCAGCAGGGTAATGACATGATGATGTTCTTCCTACTGATGATGATGATGCAGGGCATGGGTGGCATGGGAGATAATTCCATGATGTTCTTTATGCTTATGATGATGATGAACGGCGGAAAAATGTTTTAGATGTAAGCAAATGAAGACGCGAGGCCCTGTACAAATTTGTGTATAGGGCTTCATTTTGTAAACTTTCACAGGTGAAATCCGTTCATATAAAATATACATAATACAAGGTGGATATTGTTTAACATTTTTTTACATCTTGTACATGTTCCGTTCATTATTATACGGTACAATAAAAAAGAAGTAATAAATACGGAGGATGATGCTTATTATGAATAAAGTCATCGGAGGCTTACTTGTGGCAACGTTGCTGTGCAGGCCCGCGTTACTGCGGGTAGATTTTATCGCATACGAGGTATTCAAAGCGCAGAGCCGGTTGTTTGAAATTGTCAGAAAATACGAAGAGGACGAACTGCGTGTCATTGAAGAGAAGGATATTGATGAGGTTTTAGCAGACATTGACAAAAACCGGCAAAAAATCATTCGATTACTACGTGACAAGAATCATGTTTACGGGCAAATCCAGACGGTTATGCAAGCAAAGGCCATTGCACGGGAACCAATGACCGAAGAACAAATTGACATGTTCCAAAATTTTACCGAGAACTACGAGCAAAAGCAAAGCGTATTGGAAGAAAAGTTGACAGAGATGGATGATAAATTTGTATTAGAAGAAATAAAACATGAGATAATTCGCGTTGATTCCGATTTTGATTTCTTATACAAGGAATTAAAGCAATTAAACGAATGCCAGCATGATACGATATTCAATTTACATGGAATGCTTGAAATGACACGGAAAGCATTGGCTTGTATCGTATAGAACGAACAGGAAGTATACATAATTAAATTATGTATACTTCCTGTTCGTTCTATACTCCCATCTATTCGTTAAAGTTGTCTTTTGCGAATAGATGGGAGCGTGTTTTTACTCCCCTATATACCTATATACAAAACATCTCTATATAAAAAAGCTGAGGCGTTGATTGGCCTCAGCTTTTTTATATAGTCTTTTATATAGTCATTATTTCACTACGATATTAACAAGTTTATTCGGAACATAGATTTCCTTTACGATTTCAACACCTGCAAGTCTATCGCCTAGTGTTTCTTTGGCTTGTACGAGAATGGAATCCTTTTCAGTACCGGCGGGTACGATGATATTATTCCGCAATTTTCCATTGACTTGTAAAACAATCGTCATCGTATCGTCTTTCAACTTCGCTTCGTCGTATGTCGGCCATTTTTGCTCAAACACAGAATCCTTGTGTCCATAGATTTCCCACAACTCCTCAGCAATATGCGGCGCAAATGGCGCAAGTAGAATGATTATCGTCTCAGCAGATTCTTTATCAATACCACCTGTCGCTTTTGCCAAGTCCATAAACTTATTCATGTATTCCATAAAACCACTAACGACCGTATTCATACTGAAATTATCAAGACGTTGTGTGATTTCATACACCATTTTGTGCCGCGTACGTTCCATATCTTTCGATACGCCAATGTTTTTATCAACAGAGCCGTCAATGAACTTGAAAAGCTTATTCAAGAAGCGGAATACGCCCTCGATACCCTTTTCATCCCATTCAGACGCAAGCTCCGGCGGGCCGACAAAAAGCTCATATATACGGAGAGAATCGCAGCCGTAATGCTCAACCAGTTCATCAGGCGAGACGACATTTCCTTTCGACTTGCTCATTTTCACGCCGTCCTTATTAATGGTTCCTTGGTTAAACAGTTTCGTAAACGGCTCTTCAAAGCCGACAGCGCCAATGTCATACAAGAATTTCGTGTAGAAACGCGCGTACAGCAAATGTAACACAGCATGCTCAATCCCGCCGACATAATAATCAACAGGTGCCCATTTTGCCAACGCTTCCTTACTTGCGAGTTCATTTTCGTTCTGCGGGTCTGTATACCGCAAGAAATACCAAGAAGAACCGGCCCACTGCGGCATTGTATTCGTTTCACGCTTAGCCTTACCACCGCATTGCGGACAGGTTGTATTCACCCACTCATCAATCTGCGACAGCGGTGATTCACCTGTGCTCGTTGGTTCATAGGATTCAATATACGGTAATTCTACCGGCAATTGATTTTCCGGAACGGCAACCGTTCCGCAGCATTCACAATGCACAAGCGGAATTGGCTCTCCCCAATAACGTTGGCGAGAAAACACCCAGTCACGCAGCTTGTAATTCACAGTCTTTTTACCAATACCTTGGTCTTGCAAGTAGTTCGCAATGGTTTCCTTTGCCTCGGATGACGGCATGTCATCGAAGGGGCCGGAATTCACCATAACGCCCTCCTCCACATAGGCTTCCATCAACTCTGTATTGTCAGAATCGGGTTTTTTGATAACCTGCGTAATCGTCAGACCAAATTTTTGGGCAAACTCAAAGTCGCGCTCATCATGCGCGGGAACACACATAATGGCACCTGTGCCGTAATCTGCCAATACATAATCGGATACCCAAATCGGAATGTCCGCACCGTTCAACGGATTGACACCATAACTCCCGGTGAAAACACCAGTCTTTTCCTTAGCGGCCATACGGTCAACCGATGACTTGGCACCTGCCGCGCGTACATATTCGTCAATTGCATCCTGCTGCGCTTCTGTTGTGATATCCTTTACAAGCACATGCTCCGGCGAAAGAACCATAAATGTCGCCCCATACAATGTATCCGGGCGCGTGGTGAAAACCTTGATTTCTTTATCTGTACCTTTCACCTTAAAGTCAATTTCAGCGCCGAAGCTCTTGCCAATCCAGTCGGCTTGCATTTTTTTGACCTTTTCCGGCCAATCAAGCTTATCCAAATCAACAAGCAAACGCTCCGCGTACTTTGTAATCCGCAGCATCCATTGCCGCAGATTTTTCTTTGTAACTTCACTGCCGCAACGGTCGCAAATACCACCTGCCGCCTCTTCGTTTGCCAGGACAGCCTTGCAACTCGGGCACCAGTTCAACGGCATTTCCTTTTCATACGCCAGCCCGTGCTTGAACATCTGTACAAAAATCCACTGCGTCCATTTATAATACTTCGGATCGGTCGTATTGACCTCGCAATCCCAATCGTATATCGCGCTGATTTCTTTCATCTGGCGCTTAAAGTTCGCGACACATTCGTTCGTCACGCCATCGGGATGGCGTTTCATCTTGATAGCGAAGTTTTCCGCCGGCAAACCAAATGCATCCCAGCCCATTGGATGCAGAACATGGTAGCCATTCAAGAGCTTGTATCGGCTCAATACGTCGCTCAGCACATATCCGCGCCAATGCCCAACATGCAGCCCGTGCGCTGAGGGATACGGAAACATATCCAAACAGTAGAAGCGCTTTTTATCCTCCGAAGGCTTATTCACAGGATTTGCTTCCCAATTTGCGCGCCATTTCTTTTCAATTTCTTTGAACCGATACTGTCTCTCCATAATATCTCCACCTTTTCAAACTTCCATATCACAATAATATATCACAATTTTATGTAAAAATCAATCGTCACGCAAGGTCAAGTCTCGAACAGCACGCCGTGCCTTTTCTTTATCCGCGTCGGCATAATGCTTCCGCGTGGTATTGACGTCCGCATGGCCGAGGACGTCCGCAACGAGGTAGATATCCCCTGTTTCGCGGTACAAATTTGTGCCAAACGTGCTTCGTAACTTATGCGGCGTGATTTTTTTAAGTTGTGTGATGAGCTTAGCATACTTTTTTACCAAATTTTGTATCGCCCGGTCTGTGAGACGCCGGTTCTGCAAGGACAGAAAGAACGCGTCCTCGTAACCTTCCACAGGCACTATTTGTTCTCGTTCGTCCAGATATAGGCTTAACGCCTCATACACCTCGCGGCCGAAGTACAATATCGCCTGGTCGCCACCCTTTCGCGTAACGAGGAAGCTGCTGTTTTCAAAATCAACATGTTGTATATTCAAACCAACGCATTCCGATACACGAATCCCTGTGCCGAGAAGTAGTGTTAAAATCGCCAAATCCCGTGTTTTTGTCTTGGCGTGGAACTGCTTTTGCTTAACTGTCAAATGCTCTCCGCTTTCCACTTCATCTAAAAGCCTCGCGATTTCTTCCACTTCAAGGTAGACCTTTGCCTTCTCATGCAACTTAGGTGGGTCAACAAGCTCCGAAGGATTCGAAGGAATAAGCCGTTTCTTGAAATAAAAAGAAAACATCGCGCGTACTGCAAAAAGCTTTCGCGATTTTCCGCGTTCTTGATTCTGTATTTCCAACTCAGAATCATTGTCTGTTTTCTTTATATAATACGATAAGTATTCCAAAAACCCCTCAATTTCATCCGCTGTAACACGTCCGAGGTCTTCTACCGTGAAGCATTCCGCCTCCATCCCGCCAAAACGAGAGGTCTCCTTTGTCAGAAAAACAAAAAAAAGCTTGAGGTCATATGCGTACCCAATTCGCGTACGGCTCGACGTGTAATCCTCTATTCCGCGAAAAAAGGCTCGTAAAAAAGAGGGGAGCTCCTTCAAGCGTTCCCTCAGCCGCGTTGTGTTTTGGATGGCAATGCTCTCATGATAATCCTGGGACATAGCGCTCTCCCCTACTCGACTCGCCACCCGGGTATCTCAGACCTGGTGATGGCGTTGAAAACCGTGCTGTCGAAACTTTTGTACTTCACCATTTGCGCCTTTACGAAATCCTTCATTTCCTCACGCTTTGTATAACCGGCCGCAGGACAAGGGCTTTTCATCACCGTCACGCCAAGATGCTTCACAAAGGAAAGAACCTCTCCCTCCGGCACATAAATCATCGGGCGGATGAGGTGCAAATCCATTTTATCTAGAAATGTCACTGGACGAAATACATGTATCCGCGATTCGAAAAACAATGACATAAAGAATGTATGCACCACATCATCTCTGCTGTGGCCATATGCAATCTTGTTGCAACCAAGCGCTTTCGCTTCTGTATTCAAAGCACCCTTTCGCATTTTCGCGCAAAGAGAGCACGGGTTCGATTCCTTCCGTGCTTCAAATATGATTTCACCAATGTCTGTTTTGACGATGGTGTAACGTACACCCAGCGTGTCACAATACCGCTGCACATCTTTGAAGTCTTCCCCCGGCAAACCAAGCGAAACCGTAATAGCTTCAATTTCGAACCGTTTCGGATAGAACCGTCGCAAATGCGCAAGCGCGGCGAGCAATGTCAAACTATCCTTCCCACCGGATACGCCTACGGCGATGCAATCACCTTCTGCCAGCATACTATAATCGTCACAGGCGCGCCGTACATAGCTGAGTAACCTTTGTAGTTTCATCGCCTAGTTCATCGAGAAGAAACGCTTCAACTCAGCGACAGCATTTTCTTCATCCTCGCCATTCGCAATCAATGTAAGCATCTGCCCATCCAATACACGAAGCGAAATCATGCCCATGATGCTTTTCGCATTCACGATTTTGTTGTCCACACGCACATCAATATGGCATTTGAATTTGCTCGCCGTCTGCACAAAAAGAGCCGCGGGGCGTGCCTCCAGACTTGATGTGACGGTTAAAGTGTGTTCAGTCATAATAAATCCTCCCTTGTTTCAAAAACCTTTCGCTTTATCGCAGTTCTTCTGCGATACTGGAAATTCGTCTTAATCTATGGTTGACGCCGGATTTTCCAATCGGCGGATTAAGCATTTCACCTATTTCTTTGAGGCTAATAATCGGATTGTTCAACCGCACCTCAGCAATTTCTTGGAGCTGCGGTGTTAGCGATTCCAGCCCACGCAGCCGCCGGATGCGCTCTATATCCTCCATCTGCTTGACTGCTGCGACGACGATTTTATCCGCATTCACTGCCATACAGTTTGACACTCGGTTGATACCGTTTTCAACATCCTTCGCCACACGCTGGTTCTCAAATTCCATGAGCGCATGGTTGGCACCGATTATTTTCAACACGTCGGAGATTTCTTCGGCACGCTTGAAATATACAATCTCATAGCCTTTTCGCACAACCTGCTTCGGCTCAATTTCAAAGCTTCGCAGAACCTCCATTAACGCCGCGGCATAACTCGCCTCTGTTAAAACAAATTCCAAATGATATGCCTTTTCCGGTCCGCTGACAGACCCGCAAGCAAGAAAGCTGCCGCGGATGTATGCGCGCTTACAGCAAGGACGATTCACCACAAGCGAATCAATCCGGCGGGAAAGCCGTCCGTCCTGCTTGCTAAGCAACCCTGTCGCCCAAAGGGCTTGCTGTGCGACCTCCGGCGATACGATACGTTGTGGGGTTCCGCTACGGGTCCCTTCCCCTTGCTCCGATACACATTCGCCATTGAATAGATCCAGTATAAGCTTCGAAACTCTATCGGTCACGCAAACATTCTCTGCTCGAAACGACACGACACAATTCCTGTCAACTGCCTCAAACCGCGCGCATATGTTTAACAAAGCGGCAAGCTCGGCAATTTGGCAATGTCTGTCTGCGCCCTGTACAGCAGCTATTTCTCTCTTCACATTTCCAGAAAAGGACATCAATCTCACTCACTTTATTGCAAAATATCGCGATGACGGATGAAAACGCTGCGTTCCTTCGCTTGCAAATGCGCATACAATGCGTTGGCCAGCGTAACGGAACGGTGCTTGCCGCCGGAGCAGCCAACACTTAGGACAAGCTGGTTGCGGCCTTCCTCAATACAATTCGGGAGAAGGAAATCAACCATTTCCGTTATAAGATGCAGGAAATGCTTGCTCTGCTCCCACTTCATCACATAATCACGTACAGCCGAATCGTTTCCAGTAAGTGGCTTCAGCTCGCTGATGTAAAAAGGATTTGGCAGAAACCGTACGTCGAAAACCATGTCGGAATCGGTCGGGAGCCCGTATTTGTAGCCAAAGGACATCACTGTAATCATCAAGCTGTCAAACGTTTTGTTTTGTAAAAATATTTCGTTTATTTTTTCTTTCAATTGCCTGGTGAGTATGTAGCTCGTGTCAATAATATGTGTGGCGCGTTCCCGCAGCTCCGCAAGCATCAGCCGTTCCATTGTGAGCCCCTTCATGGTGCTTTCCGTCTTGGCAAGCGGATGCGTACGTCGTGTTTCTTTATACCGCTTCATCAATGTTTCGTCTGAGGCATCCAAAAACACAATACTCGTCAGGTACGGGCGGCTCGAAAGCTGCGTCAATGCATCAAACAACCCGCCGAACAACTTGCCGCCGCGAATATCAATTCCCACCGCTACTTTATCAAAGTCCGCGTCACTACCAAAGCACATATCGGCGAATGACGGAAGCAAAACGGGCGGGAGGTTGTCCGCACAAAAGAAACCAATATCCTCGAAAAACTTCAATGCTGTTGACTTGCCCGCGCCGGACATACCCGTTACAATAACAAACTGCATATGCTCGCCTCTTTCGTGGGGTCAAAGGGTGCTATTCTCCTATCAAGCGAACCTCCGGCTCCAGCCAAACACCGAATCGGCTGTGTACGGTTTGCCGGATATGCGCAATCAACGCAAGTACATCAACAGCGGTTGCGCCACCCTTATTAACGACAAAGCCGCAATGCAGTTCCGATACTTGCGCGCCGCCGATGGAAAAACCGCGAAGACCGGCATCCATAATTAGCTTCCCGGCAAAATGACCTTCCGGGCGTTTGAAAGTACTGCCAGCGCTGGGTATGGTGAGAGGCTGTTTTTCCGCACGGCGCGTGTTGAAATCATCCATTTTTGTAAAAATCAAAGCTTGTTCTCCATGTTGCAATTTGATTGTCCCCGCCAAAATGGTACCACCTTCACACTGTACAAGGCTTGTTCGGTAGCCAAAACGCATGTCGTTTCGAGAAATTTCATTTATAGAACCATCAGTACGCAAAACGGTAACCGATTCTACAACACTGCTCATTTCACCGTCATACGCACCTGCATTCATATATAACGCGCCGCCAACACTGCCGGGAATGCCACAGGCAAATTCCAACCCTGTCAAGCCATGTGCCAACGCGAAAGCGCACACATCCTTCAATTCCGCACCTGCTTCCGCAAGGATACGGCCGCCGTCAAGCAAGCGGATGGCGGAGAGTTTTTCGGTTGAGAGTACTGCGCCACGGAAACCTTTGTCGCCAAAAAGCACATTGGAACCCTTTCCCAGTACGAAGGTGGGAACTTGTTCCTTAACTAGCGCATTGTAAACCTGTGCCAACGCTTCCGCATCATCCGGTACAAGGAACCAATCCGCTGCGCCACCAATGCAAAAGGTGGTATGTTGTGCTAATATCTCATTGGTGCGAACTTGCCCGCGGAAACCCACAAGCCAGTTGGGGAGAGACATAGATTCACTCCTATTCAAAAGCTATTGTTCCTAATACTATACGTTGTTTTCATATAACTTATGCCGACACTGCCGTCAGCATGGCTGCACCGATGATGCCTGCATCATTACCAAGCTGCGCAATGGCAAGTCGCGTTTTCAACGCAGGCTCCCCGCCGTAAATCATGGTGATGACTTTATCACGTATCGGAATGAGAATATTATCACCTTGATAACACACGCCGCCGCCGATTACGATAATCTCCGGTTGGAAAATATTTACCAGATTCGTAATGCCTTCCGCTACAGCCTGTACATAGTTGTTGATGACGACCTTTGCGACCTCATCGCCATGCTGCGCCGCATCAAATGGTGTTTTCGCGTTGACGGCATCCATGTTTTCGTGCACGGTTTTACCGAGAAGGCTAAACGGATTCCGTGCGGCAGCGACCTTAGCTTCGCGAATCAACGCTGTTGCCGAGGCATACGCTTCCCAGCAACCACGGCGTCCGCAGGAGCATTGCTCCCCGTTCATCCGCGTAACCATGTGTCCCAGCTCGCCTGCGCCAAAAAACGTGCCACTGTAAATTTTACCATCGATNATAATACCCCCACCGACNCCTGTGCCAAGCGTGATGGTAATCGAATTTTTGTATCCGCGCGCGGCACCGGCCATGCTCTCGCCCAATGCGGCTGCATTCGCATCATTTTCCACATACACCGGGACGTTGACATAGGCACCCACGATACTGCGCACGTCTACATCATTAAAATTCAAGTTGTTCGCATAAATTATTTTACCGTTTACAGGGTCGGCAAGGCCGGGACTCCCGATACCGATGGACAGTACCTCCTCCATCGTATAGCCGTTTTCCTGTACGACTGCACGGCATACCATAGCCAAATCCTTCAACACTTCATGCGCTGCGCGTTCTCGAAGAGTCGGTACGCTTTTCTTGCAAACAAGCTTTCCGTCTTCCGTCACAATACCTGCCGCGATATTTGTACCACCCAAATCCACACCAATCCGTATCATGTAGCACCTCATCCATTTTATTTGAATGTTTCTTGTAAAAACGCCTGTACGGCGTTGTATCCCATTTTTTTCTGCCTGTGGTTGATGGCCGCCGATTCACAAATAACGGCCAAGTTCCTTCCGGGTCGGATGGGGATGGAATGACAGACAACACTATTCCCCAAAATCTCCATATACTCCTCGTTCAAGCCAAGGCGGTCATACTCCTGCTGCTGATCCCACAATACAAGCTTGATAACCAAGTCAATATTCTGCGTCGCTTTTATAGATTCCACGCCGTACATCTGCCGTACGTCTATGATACCTATACCACGGAGTTCGATAAAGTATTTAATACGCTCCGGGCAAATACCAATCAATGTCTGGTTCGACACTTTTTTGATTTCCACCGCGTCATCAGCAACAAGACGATGCCCGCGCTTAATGAGTTCAAGAGCCGTCTCACTTTTACCAATGCCGCTTTCCCCCATGATGAGGACACCTTCGCCGTATATATCAACCAACCCGCCGTGTAGCGTCACACGCGGTGCAAGCTGCACTTTCAACCAATTGATGACCTCGCCCATGAAATCTGTCGTCGTATCCTTGCATAACAGAACAGGCACATCGTTTTGCGCGGCGAATTCGAGCATTTCCGGAAAAATCAACAACTCGCGGCACACCACAAGGCACGGTATCTTGTATGCAAATAGTCTGCGCAGACGTTCTCGCCGCAGGGCCGGCTCCATCCGTTCCAAATATGTATACTCAACAATACCGATGATTTGCAAACGATCCGAATCAAAATAATCGTAAAATCCGGCCAACTGCAACGCAGGGCGATTTATCTCCGGATGTTCAAGTACCCGCTCACTGACATCGACAGTCTCTGTCATAAGTGACAGGTTAAACTTTTCCATCATTGCACAGATTGGGACACTGTACATGGTGTACATCCTCCTCCTATTCCGCTGGGGAAAGCGTGACAATGGTCGTATCTTCTTTTACTGCGTCAACCTTGAATGCTTTGTCTCCAACCATAAGGAACACGTCACAATTCACGCCGTATGCAATATGCATTTTTTTCAAAGTACCTGTTTCAAGCCCATCTAGAATCTCGGCAACATCCTCCGGCGCAACATCAACTTCGGATTGGAGCGTCATCGTCATGCGTTCTTCACCGATATTAAGAATAACGTGAACGCTGTCGAACATTATTTCTTCATTCTTCATATAAACATAGTCAAGCTCATAATCCGCTTTGCCCATTGACATGGAAATGCCCCCATTCTTCCGTTTGCCTTACTACATAATACCCTATAATCCATCCTTTTTCAAGTTCATTTCATTTCATTTGTGAAAAAACGTATATACAGCCTCCGCCGAACGCGTATTCATGCCATCTACAGCTTTCAATACCGCAAGTTCCGCAGCCGCTATATCCTCTACCGAACCAAGATGCTTCAATAATGCTTTGCGTCGCGCTGGGCCTATACCTTCAATATCATCCAGCACAGAATGGAGCGATGCCTTCTCCCGCAGCTTGCGGTGATACTCAATGGCGAAACGGTGCACCTCGTCTTGTATCCGCGTTAAAAGCTTGAAACCTTCTGACGAATGCGGCAGCAGTATCTCCTCACCATGATACAGTAAACCTTTTGTGCGGTGCCTGTCATCCTTGACCATACCGCACACGAGCAAATCAATTCCCATTTCCGCAAGCACGCTCTCCGCTGCGGATACCTGTGGCCTGCCACCGTCCACAAAAATTGCATCCGGCAACTTTGAAAATTTAGCGGCCTCCCCTTCTGCGTTTTCAGCGTTTTCAGCTTTTTCTTTTTTATACCGCATCAAACGCCGCGACAGCACTTCTTGCATGCTCGCGTAATCATTTGCACCAACGACTGTTTTCATCTTGAACTTACGGTAATCGTTCCGCTTCGCTTTTCCACCCTCGAACACGACCATGGAGGCAACGGATTCATAACCCTGTATGTTGGAAATGTCAAACGCTTCAATCCGCACAAGGCTGTTGTCTGTGCCAAGCGCTTTGCGGAGTTCATCCACTGCACCTAACGTCACGGCGCGTTCCCGCTTCATTTGCTCTCCAAACGCGCGAAGGACGATACCGGCGTTATTTTCGGCCATGAGGACAAGCTTCCGCTTTTCCCCTTGCTTCGGCACAGTTAATGTGACCTTGTGCCCGCGCAACCCTTCCAGCCAAGGCAGAAGCAGTTCTCGGTCTGCCGTTTCTGTTTGCAGAACCAGTTCTTTCGGAATAAACGGTGCTCCATTATAAAATTGCGTGATGAATTCTTTCATGATTTCACCATTCGGCACATCGGAGGCGTTGTTCAGTAAAAAATGTTCGCGGCCAATCATTTTGCCCCCCCGCACAAAAAACACTTGCACCATGGCATCGTCTTTACCACGTGCGAAGCCGATTATATCGCGGTCGTCGTCTGTTAGTGTGTCCAGCTTTTGTGTTTCCTCCAGCTTACGCAGACTGGCAATCTTGTCCCGGTAGGAAGCCGCTTTCTCAAACTCCATTGCCTCCGATGCGGCAAGCATATCGGCCTCCAGCGTCTTGATAATATCATCGTGTTTGCCGTTTAGAAACGCGGAAACCTCTGCCACCATTGCTGCGTAATCCTTTTCCGAAATAGAGCCTGTACAAGGCGCTGTGCATTTACCGATATGTTGGTTCAAGCAAGGCCGCGCACGATCACCTGCTGTAACCCTGCGCGTGCATTCCCGCAGTGGCCACAGAGAACGTATCAATTCCACTGTTTCCCAAACCGCGCCAGTGTTCGTATAAGGGCCATAATATTTCGCACCGTCTTTCTTGAACTTGCGTGTGACGAATACGCGAGGAAAAGCTTCATTGGTCGTAAACTTTATATAAGGATACGTGTGGTCGTCCTTTAATTTGACATTGTAGTGCGGACGATGCGCCTTAATTAGGTTGCATTCAAGGATGAACGCCTCAATTTCGGTATCCGTAACAATATATTCAAATGAACGGATGTTTTGTACAATGCCGCGTATTTTAGGAATATCCGCGTTGGACGCTTGGAAATAATTCCGCACGCGATTCCGTAGGTTAATGGCTTTACCTACATAAATCACGACATCATGCGCATCCCTCATAATATACACCCCTGGCTTTTGGGGAAGTTTCTTTAATTCTTCGGGTATATCAAACATATTCCGCTCCTTGTTCGTTTACATTTGTTTTAGCAGTCTTGTCATCACACACTCGTCCTGTATATCTTTATTATACTCGTTTTTAGGTTTGACTTCAACTTGTAAAAATGGTATAGTAGTACATTATCTATTTTGGGGGCATTTATAATGAAAGCTATTATCACCTATTATCCTGAATACCGCGTACAAGCTAAAAAAGAAATTGCAGTTTTCGATGGCAAGGCTGTACGAAAATTCGATGATTTAACTTCTCTGATTGAATCGCCTCAGTCTGTCGCGGAAGCCACAGACAAGCTTCTCGCCTCAAAACCAATTTTCATCCGTCATATGTTCCCTGTGTTGGCGGAGGGTGTGTGCTCTAAAGAAAAAGAAGCTGCTTGCTCTACGATTCTAGAAGCAATTGCGCCGCATTGTGATATTACACCAGGCGATGGTTTTGCCGTACAATGCCGTGCCTTACATCTGGATGTAAACGATGAATGGGGCGCAAAGGACGTGGAAGTGCATGTCGGCAAGCACTTTGATACATTGGGCTGCGTGCCAGTTTTTGCAGATAATCGTATAATGAACGAAGATATTGCAATCATATCTGTATTAATATTTGGTGAATATTTTTATGCCGGGTTCTCCCGCGCATCGCAAAATTTGAGCAGCCATTCCGACGAGCATCGCCTGCTCTCCCGCAGCAGCCGCGAAATTTCCCGGGCAGAAAAAAAGCTTAAAGAGGCTATCAACGCCTTCAAGATTCAAGTCACAGGGACCGGAAATGCTCTGGATATGGGTGCTTCACCCGGCGGCTGGACAAAGGTTTTAGCGGATTATGGCTTCCATGTTTCGGCGGTTGACCCAGGTGATTTGCATCCGTCACTGCATGACCATCCAAATATCAAGCATTATAAGTCCCGTATTGAGAGTGTTCAATTTGAGATTCCGTTTGAAATCGTTGTAAACGACATGAATATTGACCCGCAGGACACCGCACGTATTATGAATGACTTGGCACCGCGCTTGGTTGACGGCGGCCTTGCCGTAGTGACGTTAAAACTACCGTTCTACGATGTCGAACGCGCAATCGGTGAAAGCTTGGACATTCTCGCGACATATTATGAAATCTTAAACCTGCGACATCTTGCACACAACCGCCGCGAAGTCACAGCGTTGCTCCGTAAAAAAAGTAATTACAATTAGTTTACATAACAATATTATGTTGCATTATAGATGGGAGCGTATCAAATGGCTCTAGACGGCATCGCCATATCCTGTATTGTGCATGAGCTGCAAGCTTCGCTTTGCAATGGGCGCATCGATAAAATCCATCAGCCGGAAGCGGATGAAATTATACTTGCTGTGCGGAATCATGGGAATTCTCACAAGCTCCTCCTTACAGCCAATGCATCACACCCACGTTTGCATTTGACAAACAAGGCGAAAAACAATCCCATGACCCCACCGCTTTTTTGCATGGTTATGCGAAAGCACATACAAGGCGGGCGGATACTATCCATCACACAACCCGCCTTTGAGCGTGTTGTCCATATCCAAATTGAAGCGATGAATGAAATGGGTGACCTTGTTGGCAAGACACTAACCATCGAAATCATGGGAAAGCATAGCAATATTATCCTCACAGACGAGCGCGGTATTATACTGGATTCCGTCAAGCGCGTATCGTTCGACACAAGCTCCGTCCGGCAAGTTTTCCCTGGACGTGCCTATGAAGAAGCACCCTCGCAAAATAAACACAACCCCCTTCTTCTTACTCGCGCCGTCTTTGACGATTTCCTTGTGCAAAATGAGAATTCTCAAATTCAGAAAGCAATTTATATGTCGTTTACCGGCATCAGCCCGGAAGCCGCCAGTGAACTTGTCCACCGTGCCAATGTGGATACAAGCGCCTTTGTCGTCACATTGGCACCTGAAGAAAAGAGCCGTGTGTTTGATGCATTCACCGCATTGATGTATGATATACAACATACCAATTATGTCCGCGAGGTCATCATTGACCCGCAGAACAAGCCTGTTGCTTTCGCAGCACTTGCGTTGACGATGTATCAAGGCCACACGCATAAACCTTTCGAAACCCTTTCCGAAGCCATTGAATTCTTTTATGGTGAAAGAGACACGACATCTCGTATGTCTCAAAAGTCGCAAGACTTGCGCAAGCTGGTACAGGTTAATATCGAGCGTTGCGTCAAAAAATCGGATATGTATGCGAAAACACTTCGTGAAATCGAAGGCCGTGACAAATGGCGCCTATATGGCGAGCTGTTGACAGCGTGTATGTATCAAATTCCGCCGATGGCGGAGAGTGTTGTTACGACAAATTATTATGATGAAAATATGCCGGATATTACAATCCCATTGCAAAAAAACCGTACTGCTTCCGAAAATATGCAGGCATATTTCAAGAAATACAACAAAGAAAAACGCACATTCGAAGCGCTCCAGCCGCAAATAGCTACCAATTGTAATGAACTTGCGTATTTGGAGGGAGTCCTTTCGGCGATACAATCCTGCACAGAGGAAAACGATGTAGACGATATCCGTGAAGAATTAACGGAGCAAGGCGTTTTGCGCCGCAGAAAAACGGATAAAGGAAAGCAAAAGCCACGTAAATCAAAGCCTTTGCGTTTTCTATCCTCTGATGGCTATGAAATTTTTGTTGGTAAAAACAATAAGCAAAATGACGAATTGACGTTGCATTTTGCCATGTCGGATGATCTTTGGCTTCATACAAAAGACATCCCCGGCTCGCATGTCATCATCCGTGCAGAGGGCAATCTTCCACCTGAGCAAACTATTTCCGAGGCAGCGAACCTTGCCGCATATTTTAGTAAGGCACGCGCTTCATCGCTAATTCCCGTGGATTACACGCAGCGTAAAAATGTTAAAAAACCAAGCGGCGCGAAACCGGGCATGGTTATTTACGAAACCTACCGTACGGCTTACATCACACCGGACATGAAGCTTATCAACGGCTTTCTAAATGGATTGTTATAAAAAAGAAGCGACCCTTTGCTGTACTCTGTAATAGAAGTAGTTCTTGACTACTTACTATTACGATGACAGCCGGGACGCTTGTAGCAAAGAGTTCGCACTCTCATCGTATCATACGAAGGGGGTGCGAATTCTTGTTTTGTC
>JGI994J12354_10000513_pt1 | contig 38498 bp, 42 predicted proteins | sample IntmicLarv3ML3BL_FD_12354 | JGI IMG/M metagenome (IMG submission 12354) | reverse complement strand
TGGTATGATATACATATGGAACTCCTTATTTTCTATTGTTTGATTGTAATAGAATTATATCATAGAGTTCCTTTTTTTTGTTTTCCGCTACCATTTTACACTATCGTGTTTGCTAATTGCTATAAAAATGCTTTAAAAAGTGATATACTTACCTTAGGTGATGAGCATGATTAAAATGAAGAAACTATATTAAATAAAATAGAAAAAAAGTATAAGTTTAAGAAATATAAAATAACTGTACTTTTCAATTTTATTCATCCTAATATTCATTAGCAAGCCTACTTAGTATGTTATAATAATTACAAAAGGGAGTGAATAAATTATGACAAAGAAAAAAACAATAATTAGCATCATAGGAACAATTATTATTGTTGTAGCAGCATTTTTAGTGACTAATAAAAAACTTAACGCTGAAGAAGAAATAGTATTTGGTCCGCCTGGCAAAACAGAAGGATTTAATGTTGTTCCAACTATGCAAGATGAAATAATGAACAATAGTGCTTGGGTAGGAACTTTTCAGTTAGTATGGAATGATTTAGTAAATGAAGTAGTGCATAGAGATGTTGTTTTCACTCCGCAAATGCAAATGGTAGCCAATTTAAATAAACAAGAATTTACAACTGATATGATAAGTGCTTCTTATTATTACAAAAAGTATGGTATAAAAACATTAGAATTAAAAGCTGAAATAGAAAAAGGTATAAAAGAAAAATTTAACCAAGAAAGTGATATTCTTGATTTATTTGATTGGTCAGAAGCAGGATTAAACGACCCAAATAATCCAAATATAGATAGATATTTCTTTTATGTTATGCTATATAGAAAATTTGAATTTTTACAAGAGTTTAATAACTTAGAAAATGGAAGTTTTGGCAAATACAATGATATAAAATATTTTGGAATAAGCGATAGTTCTAAAGCTGAAGTAAAGAATCAAATTGAAGTATTATATTATAATTCACCTGATGACTTTGCAATTCTTATTAATACTAAAACTAATGATGAAGTTATATACTATAAAAATCCAAAAGGAAATACATTTAAAGAAATATATGATAATATGAATTCTGAAATAAATAGTTATGATGGAAATAAAATATTTAATGAAGTTGACAGATTCAAAGCACCAAATCTTAAATTTAATGAATTAAGAGAATATGATGAGCTAACAGGTAAAACATTCCCAATTGAAAATGGAGAAGGAGAAATATTAAAAGCAGTACAAACTATCCAGTTTTATATAGATGCCAAAGGTGGAGAAATAAAAAGTGAAGCTGCAATAGATATGAACTATGTATCCTCTGCACCAACAAACACTCCAAGAAACTTTTATATTGATAATACATTCGCAATTTTCTTAAGAGAGAAAGGTAAAGACCTACCATATTTTGCTAGTAAGGCAGATGATATAACTAAATTCCAATAAACAAGAATATGCGTAATAAATAATAGTATAAATGTTAAGAATAAGTGCATAACTGCATAATTAAACTGGTAGAAAATATAACATGAAGACAATTATAATTATCTTGGAGGTGTACTTATGAATATAGGAAATAATTTATTTGAAGCAAGAAAAAAAAGTGGATATTCGCAGGAAGAAGTAGCAGAACAACTAGGTGTTAGTAGACAAACAATTTCAAAATGGGAGCTCAATGAGACAATACCTGATATTTATCAATCAAAGAAAATGGCAAAGCTATATGATTTAACACTAGATGAATTAATCAAGTTTGATGTTGATTTAAAAGAGATAGAAAAAGTTATTGAAAAAACGAGTGAAGAACAAGAATCAAAGATAGATTGGACCAAAGGATGGGGTAAAAAATATCCTATCTTAATTAGATATCAAAAAGAAGTTAATACTGAGGAATATGCTATCAAGTTAAGAGAACTATTAAATAGCTTAAAAAACAAAAATAATTATAATGACTTAGAAGCATTATTGGTATTAGAAGACATCTTAGGAAAAAATTGGAAAGATAATAAAGACAACTAAACCAATATTTAAAATATATTTTATTGAAACCAAACAGTTTCTTTTTCTTTGAAGCAATTATAGTAATAAAAAAATATTAATTTAATATAAAAAGTATAAAATTTAACCTAAATTACACAAAGCAATGTTATAATAAAGTAATTGTAAATATTATTTAGTTAAATAATGCTTGCAAATATAACATTAATAATATCGAAGGAGAAGTTTTATGAAAAAATATTACAAACAAGTCATCATCTTTGGTCTGCTAATTATTATTTGTATTGTAGGTAGTTCAAACTCAGAAACAAAGTCAGAAGTAGAGTTAGAAAAATATACTGATATAGAGGTCGAAGTTGCTGAAAAAACAGCAACAGATGCAAATGTTGAAGATAGAATGATAAATGAACTATTAGCAGAAGAGGAAGATGTTGAAATAACTAATCGACCAGTCCGCAATGGAGATATTGCTAATATTGACTATTCAGGTAAAGTAGATGGAGTAGCATTTGATGGAGGTACGGATACTGATACTGATTTAGAAATAGGTTCGGGAAATTTCATTGATGGTTTTGAAGAACAACTTATTGGAATGAAAATAGGAGAGACAGCAGATATTAAAGTTACATTTCCTGACCCATATCCTAATAATGAAGATTTGTCAGGAGTAGAAGCAGTATTCACAGTAAAGATAAATTCAATTATGGGTAAAGTAATTCCATCAACTATAACAAATGAAATGGTCAAGGAAGTTTCTGATACTTATACTACTGTAGAAGAATATCGTAACTACATTCGTACAGAACTAGAAGCAGAAATTAAAGAATATAATGACCAAGTAAAACAGGAAGCTGTTTGGAAAGTAGTGAAAAAAAATGCAAAAATTGTAAGTCTTTCCAGTAGCAAGGTTACATATTATTCAAGATTATATGAAAATGATTATAAAAATTATGCTGAATCAATGGGTGTCGATATGGCAACATTCCTTGAAAGTTATATGGGAATGACTAGAGCTGAGTTTAATGAAGAAAAAAAAGCACATGCTGAAAAAAGAGCAACAGACAGTGCAGTAGCAGAACATATAGCAAAAAAAGAAAATATAGTAGTAATTGATGAAGAATATAAAAAATATTTAGAAGAACATGAGATAGAGTCAACAGATGAAAAACAATTTAAAACCGCAATAATGGATGAATTATTATATACAAAAGTCCGTGAATTTCTAGCAAGTAAAGCAAAGATTACAATAATTTCTGACAAATAAAAACAAATATAAAATGAGTATTCTCTTTATAGAGTCTATATCATTTTATTTTTAAATAAATATATTCACTGAAATATAAGATTACAATTATTACTAGCAAGAGGAGACAAATATATGGCATTTATAGAGTTTAAAGATGTAAAAAAAGAATATGATGGTGACATCAAAATAACAGCAGTAAAAGATTGCTCTTTTGAAATAGAAAAAGGTGAATTTGTTGTAATATTAGGACCATCAGGAGCAGGTAAAACTACTATTTTAAATATACTAGGTGGAATGGATAGCTCAACTTCTGGGGACATATATGTAGATGGAGAAGAAATACACAATTATTCCCAAAAAGAATTAGTATTTTACAGAAGAAATGATATAGGGTTTGTCTTTCAGTTTTACAATTTAGTAAATAATCTAACTGCTTTAGAAAATGTTGAATTAGCAACTCAAATCTCAAAAAAGCCACTTAAGCCCAAGAAGATATTAGAACAGGTTGGTTTGAAAGAGCGAATGAATAACTTTCCATCCCAATTATCAGGTGGAGAACAGCAAAGAGTTTCTATAGCAAGAGCAATCGCCAAAAATCCAAAAATATTACTCTGTGATGAACCTACTGGAGCATTAGATTCAGAAACAGGTAAAAAAATAATAGAATTTCTAAAAACTAATTGCGAAAAATGGAAAACAACAACAATAATGATTACTCATAATTCTACATTAGGTGATATTGCTGATAAAGTTATTAAAATTAAAAATGGAACAGTTCAAGAAGTAACTATTAATAAAATGCCAAAATTAGTTGATGAGTTAGAGTGGTGATTTTATGCTATACAAAAATTCTCTAAAAAAAATCAAAAAATCTTTTGGTAGATACTTTTCTTTACTAATTATAATATTTGTAGGAGTTGGATTTTACAGTGGTATTCAAGGATTTGCTCCTAATATGAAATCAACAGCAAATGATTATTATACTGATTACAATTTACTTGACTTTAAAATAGTTAGTACATTAGGACTAACAGATGATGATGTAAAAAGTATTATGAAAATTGATTCAGTAGAAAAAATTAATCAAAGCTATTCACTAGATGTTTTGGCAGAGGAAAAAGCTATTCGCATACATAGTATAGAAAGCATAAATAAAGTAGATTTATTATCTGGTAGAATGCCTAAGAGTAATGATGAATGCTTAGCAGATGAAAAAAAGTATAATATTGGTGATGTTGTAGCTATTACGAGTAATGTTGATGATACATTGCTAAACAAAAAATACACAGTCGTAGGAACAATAAAATCAGTTCTTTATGTAGCAAATGATTATGGCAATACCACAGTAGGAACAGGAAAACTAGATTCATTTATATTTATAAATTCTGATAATTTTAAACTAGATGCCTACACAGAACTTTATATTACTCTAAAAGGTAACAATGCTGCCTACACAAGTAAATATAAAGAACAAATAAATGAATTCACAGAAGAATTAAACAAAATAAAATTAAGTAGAGAAAAAGAAAGAATATTAGAATTAAAAAAAGAAATCCTAAAAGAAAGTCCCATTTTAGAAGAATATCCAGAATTGTTAGATGAAGAAGTTGAAAAAGTAGAAATAAGTGAATCAAAATGGTACATTTTTAATCGTGAAGTATCACAAGGATATAATCAATTAGAAACAGACACTGAAGTTGTCCAAAAAGTAGCTGATGTTTTACCAATTTTCTTTATAATAATTGTTATTTTAATGACTTCTAATACTATGAATAGAATGATTACTGAAGAAAGAGGAGAAATGGGAACTTTATCTTCATTAGGATATAGAAACTCAAGTATTATTAGTACTTATTTATTGTATGTATTATCAGCAACATTCATAGGAGTTACACTAGGATACTTTATAGGTGGATTTATACTTCCTAAGATAATTTATAATGTCTTCCCATATGCTTTTGCAAAAATAAACATTAAATATGATTTAATAACTTTTTTAATTATACTATTAATATCAAATATATTAATGTTAGTAGTTGTATTATATAGTTGCTTAATAGAACTAAAAGAACGGCCATCTAAATTGTTTAGACCAATACCTCCAAGAGCAGGTCAGAAAATAATTTTGGAGCATATCAAATTTCTGTGGAAAAGAATCTCTTTTACTTGGAAAATCACATTAAGGAACATTTTTAGATACAAAAAACGTGTTTTCATGACCATTATTGGTATTGCAGGCTGTACTGGTTTGCTACTTGTCGGTTTTGGTATTAAAGATAGTATAAATGGAATAGGAGATAAACAATATTCTAATATTTTTAAATATAAAAGTATGATTGTATTATCTAATAACATATCTACTCTTGACTCAGATTTAAAAGAAAAACTTAATGATAATAACATAATAAATCCTTTGCTCATAGGTCAAACAGCATATGAAGCAGTTGATAAAAATAATAGCATAGATATGTATCTAATTGCAGTTAATGATAAAAAACTATTTAAAAAATATTATAATTTTAAATCAATAAAAGATAATAATGATGTAGATTTGAAAAACAATGGAGCAATCATCACAGATAAATTAGCAGAATTATTAAAACTTAATGTTGGTGATAAAATATTTATAAAAAGTAATGGAAATACTTACAAGATTCCTATATCAGCAGTTGTAAAAAACTACATTATGAATTATGTTTTTGTTAGTGAGTCTTTTTACGCAGAAAACATCAGCAAAGAATTAAAGTACAATATAATTGTATCTGATTATAAAGGTAATAAAGAAGATATTGCTACTGATTTAATAGAAGATAAATTAGCAATAAGTGTGGATTTTTCAGAAAATTTAGTTAAAAAAGCAAATAACACAATTGGTGGATTAAATAGTATAGTTGCACTAGTAATTGTTATATCAGCATTATTAGCATTTATAGTTTTATATAATTTAACATCAATTAATATTAGTGAAAGAACTAGAGAAGTTGCAACCATAAAAGTACTAGGTTTTACTGATAGGGAGACAAATGAATATATTTATAGAGAAACAATGCTATTAACCACATTTGGAATATTTTTTGGATTAGGTTTAGGTATTTTACTACATAGCTATGTTATTAACATAATCGGAATAGAAACTGTATCATATTTTAAAAACATCAAGTTAATAAGCTTTATATTATCAATAATAATATCATTCATGTTTTCATTAATAATGGAAGTAATTACTTATTTTAAACTTAAAGATATAAATATGATTGAATCTTTAAAATCAGTTGAATAATACTAAAACATGATAGTATTAAATATTTTAATATAGGAAGGCTTAGGTGATTTTGATTTACCATTTGATAATAAAAAGAAAAAGAAATATTAATTAATAAGGAGTAATAACTATGGAATTATGGGACTTATATGACAAAGATAGAAATAAACTAGAAAGACAAGCAATCAGAGGAGAAAAATTAAATGATGATGAATATCATATAGTAGTAAATATTTGGATTAAAAATAGTAAAAATGAGTATTTAATAACTCAGCGTGCTGAAGGAAGGAGCTATGAATTTATGTGGGAATGTACTGGAGGTTCAGCAGAAGCAGGAGAAGACTCATTGTCAGTAGCAATTCGTGAATCAAAAGAAGAATTAGGGATAATCTTAGAAAAATTAAACGGAATATTATTAGGAAGTGAATTAAGATATTATAGTGGATGTAATGATATTTTAGATGTATGAATTTTTGAATCAGAAACGTCTTTAGAAAATCTAAAAATACAAACAGAAGAAGTTAATGCTGTTAAATGGGCAAGTATTGAAGAAATAAAAAGATTATATGAAGATGGTAAGTTTGAAGCAAATGCTTTTTTCAAAGAAATAATTTATTCAAATTAAAAGGAGAAATAGTAGTGAAAAGTTTAATAACAAACAAATATAATTTAAAAGAAGAAGATATAACAGAAGTAGTAAAAAGAGTAAAAGTACTTTTAATTAACTCAAAAGATGAAATTTTACTTGCTCATTCAAGCCAAAATTATCAATTTCCAGGAGGGCATGTTGAACCAGAAGAAAGCTTAATTCAAACAGTAAATAGAGAAATCAGAGAAGAAACAGGAATTGTTTTAAAGGTAGATGAAACTATACAACCATTTGCATGTGCCTTAGGTTATTATAAAGACCATCCAGAAAAAGGCGAAAATCGTAAGACTGAAATATATTATTATGAAATAAGAACTGATGAATTACCCAATTTAAGTAATACTGAATATACAGAAGACGAGATAGAAGGTGGATTTGAACTATCTTATATACCACTATCAGAAGTCGAAAAAATATTAAAAGAAAATGCTGAATTACATGGTGACAAAAGAAGTATTGCTAGAGAAATGCTAGAATTATTTGATATTTATAAAAGTAAATAAATAAGTACTACACAAAAAAAAGTAAAACATGATATTCTAATATATAAGGAGAAAATGAAAATATGAAACATTTAAAAACTCTCTTATTATTAGTTGTAGCAGCATTTTTAATAACAGGTTGTACAACAAGTAAAGCCTACACTTTTAATGTTGAGACAGGTGATTCAATCAAAGTTGAATTGGATACATCAGATGGTCATGACATTGATTCAAAAGTACCATTTACTGTTACAAAAGATGACAAAACAATTAGTCAAGGCAGCTTTATAACAATAGATGGATACAATGGATATATTGCTTCTGCTAAAAGTGATTTGGATGTTACTATCATCGATGAAGGAACTAAAGATGGCGTAGACTATATTTTATATAAGTATGAAGGCAATGAACCAGACTATAATTATATTATAAAAGTTAATAACTCAAAAACAGGATTAATGCTTGGAAACACAGTATCTAAAGAATCAGCTAAAGAATGTTTTGACCATTTGACTCTCACAAAAGAATAAAAATAAGTAAGATTAAGAATTCTTTAATTAAATAAAGAGCTCTTTTTTAGTTTAAGTATTAAAAATTTGCAGATGAAATAAATCAAATATAAACGTGTACAGAATTTACCAAATTTGGTATACTTTCAATAGAGTAATAATTGTTTAGGAGGAATTTCTGTGAGTGAGAATAAAATAGGGTCTGAAATGAAAGAGTCAACAATAAGTACTGAAGACATTAATAAGGCAAAAAATATAATAAATAAAATTACTAGTTATTATAATTCAAGAATAGTAGGGCAAAAAAACTTACAAACAGCATTATTAGTATCAGTATTATCAAATGGACATATATTACTAGAATCAGTTCCAGGATTAGCAAAATCTACAGCTGCTAAAACAATTACAGACAGTGTAAAAGGTAAGTTTAGTAGAATTCAATGTACACCTGACTTACTGCCTAGTGATATATCAGGAACACAAGTATTTAATTATACAACTAGCAAATTTGAAACTAGATTAGGACCAGTTTATGCAAATTTTGTACTATTAGATGAAATAAATAGATCGAGTGCAAAAACCCAAAGTTCAATGTTAGAAGCTATGCAAGAAAGACAAGTGAGTATTGGTGGAGAAGTCTTTAAAATGCCAGAAATTTTTCTTGTTATTGCAACACAAAATCCTATAGAACAAGAAGGAACATACATGTTAGCAGAAGCACAGTTAGACCGTTTTCTTTTAAAGGAAGTATTAGGATATCCAACAATCGATGAAGAAGTAGCTATTTTAAGTAGAGTAAAAAATGATATATTTTCAGTAGAAATAAAAGAGGAAGAATGTGTAGAACTTGAAGATGTTCATTTTCTGCAAAAACTAAGTAGAGATGTATATGTAGATGTTTCAATAAAAAGATACATTGCTCAAATTGTTGAAGTTACAAGGAATGCCCGTAATTATTTACCAGCAGAATTATCAAAATATGTTGAAAGTGGATCAAGCCCAAGAGGATCAATTGCATTAATGCAAGCAGGGCAAGCTATCGCTTTAATGAATAATCGTTCTTTTGTTACACCAGATGATATTAAGCAACTTAGACATAGTATTTTAAGGCATCGTATCAGTTTGAATTTTGAAGCAATAGCAGATGAAGTAAAAGTAGAAACAATTATTGATGCAATATTCAGTGTGGTACCAACACCATGACATCATCAATATTAACAAAAGTTAGAGTAAAGATGAGCATTCAGGCAAAAAAACGTGCAACCAATACATTAGATGGAAATTATAAATCTATATATAAAGGAAGAAGTATGGATTTTGAAGACCTTCGTGAATATGTTGTTGGAGATGATATAAAAGATATAGATTGGAAAGCAACAGCAAGAAGTGGACAAACATTAATTAGAAGATATGTTGCTGAAAAAAAACATAATATCATGATTGTAACAGATATTGGTGAAAGAATGCTTGCAATTACTCCAGATAATGAAATAAAAGGTGATTTAGCAGTCTATTCAGCAGGTGTTCTAGCTTATTTAGCAACAAAACATGGAGATTTTATAAGCTTGATGACAGGAAATAATCAAGATATGAAAAAATACCATTTTAAACAAGGTATTAATCATGCTGAAAGATTACTTCATGACTATAATAAGTTATTAAAAGAAGATAAAATGGATGGTAATATTGGAGAAATATTAGAATTTATTTGTCGAAAAGTAAAAAGAAGAATGATTATTTTTGTAATAACTGATAGTTCTGGTGTAAGTAAAATAGATGATAGCATATTAAAAAAACTCTCTGTAGTAAATGAGCAAATGTTCATTATTCTTAAAGATGCTCAAATAACAGATGTGGATAGTAAAGAAGCCTTAGATATTGATTCTAATAAATATATACCAAAGTATATTAGAGAAAATAAAGAATTATTAATAGCAGAAGAAATTCACAAACAAGAGCTTTATGATGATATTCAAAACAAATTGAAAAAGAAGGGGATAAGTAATGTTTTGATTAGTAACGAAAAAGAAGTTATTAACCAAATATTAAAACTATTAGAAGGTCATAAGAATGGATGAAGTATATGAATTAGCTAAACCATTTGAATATTCTATTATGTGGTTAATTTTAGGTATCATTATATTGCTATCCATCTTTTGTTGTGCTATTTGGTACTTCTTCTTTAAGAAAAAAACAGTCCTTGAAAGAAATAATGTTATTAAATTTGAAAAACCTAAGAATATAGAAAATCTAAAAATAGAATATCTAAAATTAATTGATGAAGTAGAAAAAGGCTATCAATCAGGTAATGTTAATTATAGGAACTCATATATAAGATTAAGCTCAATAGTTCGTACATTTGTGTATAAGGTTACTGGTATAGAAGTTCATAAATCAACATTATCAGAGTTAAAAGTACTGAATATGCCAAATCTTTATAACTTAATAAGAGAATTTTATACCCCAGAATTTGCAGAAAAAGCAGCCAATAATCTTCAAAAAGCTATAAGTGATTCAAGGCAGGTGATTCAAACATGGAGATAAGAAACGTTTGGCTTCTTGTTATTAGTGTTACTGCTTTCATAGTAATTATAGCAATAAATATATATTCAAAGAAGAAAGTATTATTTAGTAGTAGGAAAAAAATTGCTAATACCAAAACAACTAAAGAGTTACCACAATATCAAAAAGCATTGAAACAGTATAAAGTGATGCGTATAGCTCTTGTCATTGCATTATTTATAGTAGTATTATCAGCTGGTGTACTATCTTCTAGACTAGTAAATGTTAATCGTGAAAAATCAGAATCTAATAGTCGTGATATAATACTATGCTTAGATGTCTCTTTATCAATGATAGATACTAATCAAGAAGTTATGGCGGCAATGCGAGATATTGTTAAGGGACTTGATAATGACCGTGTAGGAATTAGCATTTTTCATACCACTTCAGTAACTTTGTTTCCATTAACTGATGATTATGATTATATAGACAGCCTATTGGTTGATTTAGAACACGCATTTGATTCAAAATATCGTGCTACTTTAGATTCTGATGAAAGTATGAGGTTATACAGGTTGATAACTAAAGGAACAGATATTGGGATGGATACACGTGGAGGATCTTTAACACCTGATGGACTAGCATCTTGTGCTTATAGTTTTGGTGATATGAATGATAAAGAAAGATCACGTTCAATAATTTTTTCAACAGATAATGAGGTTGATGGAGATCCATACATAAATTTAATGCAAGCAGCAAAATTATGTTTAGACAATAACATTCATGTTTATTCAATAAATCCAAATACTCTTATCACTAATAAAGAAAATAATGATGAGCTAAAAAAAGCAAGCATATATACAAAAGGAGAGTACTTTGAACTTGATAACAAAAGTACTGTTCCAAGTATAATAAATAACATTGAAGAGCAAGAAAAAAGTCTTATTGAAGGAACAGAAAATATAGTAAAAACTGACAGTCCCATCATCCCATTTATTTCCTTAGTTACTTCTTTTACTGCAGCTTTATTTGTTTGTAAGAAGGTGAAAGTATGATTATTAAACCAATATTACCAATATGGTTAGTATCGATTTTATCTTTATTAGCTATCTATTTTATTCTTAAATCAATGAAAGAAAAATCTATTGATAAAAAGACTTTTGCAATTAGGTTACTCATGATTATTACAATTTTTTCAATAAATATAAGACCAATGTATACAAATGGTAAAGTAGAAGCATTAACATCTAATATTGATATTTTATTTGTTATAGATACTACAGTAAGCATGAGTGCAGAGGACTATAATGGAACTAATCCAAGACTAGATGCAGTTAAAATGGATGTAAAAAAAATAGTTAATGAATTTCCAGGTGCAAGATATTCAATAATCGTCTTTGCTAATAGTGTTAATGTATTATTTCCATTTATTAGAGATTCTAATGTTGTAACAAGCTCACTTAGTTCGCTTAAAGCTATTTCAACTCTTTATGCAGATGGTTCAAACTTAAGTCTTCCAATTGAAGAAATGAAAAATATTTTGATATCAGCAGAAAAAAAAGAAAATCAAAAACAAATTTTAATATATATGAGTGATGGAGAGCAAAATGGTAAGAAAGAAATTCAATCATTTGAATCACTAAAAGAATATATTGAAAGTGGAGTAATATTAGGATATGGAACACAAAAAGGTGGACAAATGAAACAGACCAATCCCTATAGTGCAAGTGAAACTATAGAATATGTAGATGATAAAACCACAAATTATCCTTATAAAAAAGCATTATCAAAAATAAATGAAGATAATTTAAAAGATATTGCTAATCAGTTGGGTATCTCATATCAACATCAAAGCAGCTTAAATGTATCAGAATTTAAAAAACTTGAGTCAGAACAAAATGATGATGATAACGATATGACAGCATATGAAGACATATATTGGATTGGTGCCATAGTATTCATTGGAGCATTTTTATTTGATATATCATTAAATGTTAGAAAAATAATTTATTAATTGAATGAGAGGTAATATATGAAAAAGAAGAAAAATATAAAAATTTATATTATAATTGTACTTATTTTATTATTTTATTTAGCATTCAAGTTTTTAAGCCTTAGCATTATTAATGGAATGTATTATAATTACTATGATAATGGTGACTATAAAAAAGCTGGAGCATTTTCAAAACCACTTTTAGTAATGAATTTTTTTGAACCATATATAGTACATTACAATTATGGGAATGCTTTATACTATCAAGAAGAATACATAAAGGCACAAAGTCAGTTTGAAAAATCTTTAGATAAAAATCCACCACAAAAAAGAGTTTGTGATGTTAGAATTAACCTAGCTATAACTATAGAAAAACAAGGTGATTTAATTGTGGAAAACGATAGAGAAACAGCCTTGAAATTTTACAAAGAAGCAAGGCTGATATTATATGAAGATGATTGTGCACATGAGAATGATAATTCAGGTTCTTCAGAAGTAGCAGAAGAAACTGAAGAACGCATTAAAGAAAAAGATTCAAGTAAAAAACCAACTGATGGTGGAGATGGAGAAAATCCAACTGAGCCAGAGCCAAGTGACGATCCAGAAACTGGAGGAACTCCTATCCCTATTGACATTGAAGATATATTAAAAGACCCTACAGGTACAGATATAAATAAAGGTGATACAATAGACCGCGATAACAATAAGCCAAAAGAAACTGAATATGGTGAACCAAATTGGTAATTTATAATAATGGAGCAAATTGCTTCATTTTTGTTTAATATAATATTACTGGGCATTTATCCATACTATATTTAATAAATAGAATAATCTATTATCAGGAGGATTTATGATAGATTATTTTACTAATTTAAATCCAGTGTCTCAAGCACTTCTTGCAACTATATTCGCATGGTTTATTACAGCCTTAGGAGCAGCACTAGTTTTCTTTTTCAAAAAAGTCAATAAAAGTGTCTTAGATGCAATGTTAGGCTTTGCAGCAGGAGTTATGATTGCAGCTTCTTTTTGGTCTTTACTATCACCAGCAATAACTATGGCAGAAACTTTAAATATGACCCCTTGGCTAGTAGCATTTATTGGATTTTTTGGAGGAGGATTATTACTATTTACTGGTGACAAAATATTTAACTACTATGAAAGAAAGAATACATCTCAAACTAGTAAAAAAGATAGCTTTAAAAGAAGTATAATGTTAGTAGTATCAATCACCTTACATAATATTCCAGAAGGTCTAGCTGTAGGTGTAGCATTTGGTTCAATTGCTTATGGATTAGATGGTGCAACACTAGGTGCTGCTTGTCTCTTAGCACTAGGAATAGGACTTCAAAATTTCCCAGAAGGAACAGCAGTTAGCGTACCCTTAAGAAGAGAAGGATTCTCCAGAAAAAAAGCCTTTTTAATAGGTCAGTTAAGTGGAATAGTCGAGCCAATTTCTGGAGTAATAGGAGCATTACTAGTATTAAAAGTAAGGTTTTTATTACCATATTTATTATCATTCGCTGCAGGTGCCATGATATATGTTGTTGTACAAGAACTAATACCAGAAAGCCAGTCAAATGAAAAGAAAGACTTAATGGCATTATTTACTTTAATAGGTTTCTCTGTTATGATGATACTAGATATTGCTCTGGGATAAGTGCTAATTTTGTATATAGACAATATGACTAAAATATGCTAAAATATTCGACCATGAGGAGTAGGACTATGAGAATAATTAAAAAAGTAGAAATGGTTTACCAATGGAACAATATAAAGACAGCATCAGAGACTTAACCTGTTATGGAACTTGTGTCCAAGCAAAATATGGACCAGCAGGATTAAGAATAAAAAATGAATATGGAGATGCATTTATAACAGGAGTTAGTGGACCAAAAAGAGAATTAGCTTTAAATATTCATTTATTTAATGAACAAAGACTAGGACCTAGTGATTATAAAAGTATATCAAATACAGTTTCAAGATTAAACCTAATTTTTTCAATTATACTATCATCATCTGCATTAGATAGAACTGCTTTGAATGACATTAGATATAGAGCATTAGGACTTGTAGAAGATTATTCAGAAATAGCAATTGCTACACCAGATGAACCAACTATAAGAACTTATCGTCTAGGTGATATGATTTATTCACCTACTTCAAGGTCAAATAGTTCTTATGAACATACAAGATTAGAAGAGTATGTTGCAGGTGGAGTACCAGTTTTATTAGATTGGCAAGTTAATGATAATCAATGTATTTCAGATATGATAGAAAGAACAGATGCCAGTGATTCATTAATTGTTTTATCTGAAAATCCAAAGAACATTAGACAATTGTTGAAAAGAATGGAAGGGAAGTAAAATGGAAAGAATAGCAGTAATTTCAGATATTCATGCAAACTTAGAAGCAACCAAAACAGTACTTGAGGATATTAAAAGTAGAGGAATAACTAAAATAATATGTTTAGGGGATATTATAGCAAAAGGTACTCATATTAATGAATGTGTAGAATTAATTAGAGAAAATTGTTTTATTGTTATAAGTGGAAACACTGACAGACATTTCAGTACTGAACATAGCGATTTATCAGTATTCCCTGAATATGAACAAAATAGAATAAAATGGAATCAATCCATATTAACACCAGAAAACAGATATTATTTATCACAACTTCCATTTTGTCGTGAGCTTTATATGAGCGGCAGTTTAATTAGAATGTTTCATGCAACACCAGAAGCTGATAATGTTCCAGTGTTAAATGTTGACACAGTAGAAACTAAATCTAAAATGTTTGAACCAACTTCCAAAACTATTTCACAAGAAGTTGCTGATGTAGTAATATATGGACATATTCATCATCAATATTTAGATAAACTGTATAACAAAACACTAATAAATGCAGGTAGTGTTGGTAGCTCTTTTGATGCAATAAGGAGTAATGACTTTGATAGTGACTTAAGAGAAACTACCCAAGCTCATTATTTAATTATTGAAGGAGAATATGGGAAAACTGAATATGGAAGTGGACTTGGATTTCAATTTGTAAGAGTTCCATATGATATAAAAAAAGAGCTTAGTGATGTAGATAAAAATTTAGAACCAGAACTTCATACACATGAGCTAACTACAGGAATGTATCAAGACATGAAAAAAATTGAGCAAGGTTTTGCTGATAGAGGAGTAAAACTAAGAAGCTAAATAAAAATTGGGACAATATATACCTGTATATGTTGTCTATTTCTATCTAAAGTATTATAATTATTATAGAAAGGTAAAACTTATGAAAAAAGTATTAATACTGATGCTATGTGGGATTTTAATGTTGAGTGTAACAGCTTGTGGAAAAAAAGATAATGATTCAGACCCTGATAAGAAAGATAAACAAAATACTAACAGTACTGCTGTTGATGCAAGTGATTATTTTAATGTGTTTAGTAATAGAAACTATCATATGCGTCTTAGATTAATTGTAGAAGAAGTTGAAGGAACAATAGAAGTTTATGTAAAAGATGATAAAGTGTCTACTACAACAATAATTGAAGATGATATCTCAAGAATGTTAATACTTAAGAATAGAACTTATATCCTTATGGATGATGATAAACTAATGAACATATTAGATATAGCAGTAACTAAAGATACAGGAGCAATAGAAACAGGAAACCTAACAAAAAAAGGAACTGGTAGAGATGAATTTGATAATAGGGAATTACCATATGATGAGTATTTAGATAACAATGATGGTAAGGTAAGATTTTTTTTAGAAAACAATAAATTAGTGGGTATAAGAACTATTGATAATGGTGATATTAGAGATATGATAATTGATGTATTTGATAAAAATATACCAGATAATATATTTGATATACCAAAAAATTATAAATTAATGGATTATTAAGGTAGGTTATTATGCAAGAAATAGAAATAAAATTTAAATTTAACAACTTAGAAAAATTAAAAGATAAACTTAGTAATTTGGGTTGCTTTTCTCTGATGAATTAAATCAAAGAGATACAGTGTTTGTACCAAATATAAATGATGTATCATCTTCTACAGGAAAAATGTTTATTAGAATTAGAAATGTTAACGGTCATAGTGAACTTAATTTAAAACAAAAATCTAATAAAATTATGCAATCTAAAGAAATAGAGTTTAGTGTATCAGATTATGATAGTGCTTATGATTTCTTAAATACTTTAGGTTTAGATGAATATGTAACTGTTGAAAAGAAAAGAATTACCACTAAATACAAAGGTTTTAATATTTGCATTGATGAAGTAAAAAGATTAGGAAATTTTATTGAAATTGAAATAATAACAGAAGAAGAGAATAAAACAGATTTTTATGAACAAGAAATAATTAATATAGCAAAAGAGTTGGGAATTGCCATCAAAAATAGAGTTAATAGCTTTTACGATACTATGATTAGAGAATTAGATAATAAATAAAAGGAATTTCAGTTCCTTTTAATTTTCAATAGGATTATCAATCAATGTTGTAAAAGTAATACAGTGAACATGACCATTACATAAAGTTGTTCTACTATTTATAAAATGAATGTGTTTTCCTTCACCAACTTCAATCGCTTCACCAGTTTGACCAACTAGCATATGGAAATGATCCTTATAATAATCAGTATCAGTACTAAACTTATGATAATGACTACCATTTGTCATTTTAATAACACTAGTTGTTATACCAATAAACCTGTGATTATGTGAATTTCCAAATTGATTGACAAACTTACTACTTCCAATAAATTCGTGATTATGAGCATGATTATTATTCATTCATTACACCTCTAGAATATTATATGTATTTAATGTTCTTGGAGTGGTATATTATGATAAAAATCAAACAAAATTAGGAAAAAATAGAATAAAGAACTATTATATACTATGTTATAATAGAAGTAATTGAAAGGTAAGGTAATTATGATTGATTTTAAAAAAACAAAAGAAAAATTTGAAGAATACTTAAATGAGTATGATACCAATGATGGCAAAATAAAGTTGATATAGCGAATTTATAGCAAAGGAATTAGAGTTAAGTGATGAAGATATTGAATTAGCAAAACTAATTGCATTACTACATGATATTGGAAGATTTGAACAGTTGAAATTGTTTGACGGCTATAGTGATAAATTTATGAATCATGCAGAATATGGTTTTATAGTGCTTTTTGAAAAAGGAATTATAAGAGAATTTATTGATGACAATATGTATGATGATATAATTGCAAAGGCAATAATAAATCACAGTAAATATACCATTGATGTTGATATGTCAGAAAAAGAATTATTACATTCTAGAATAATAAGAGATGCTGATAAGTTGGATAACTTCAGAGTAAAAGAAACAGAAAAGTTTGAAGTATAGCATCAATAAGTAAAGATGGACTTGAAAACGGTGTTATATCAGATGATGTGTACAATGATATTCTAAACTGTAAACAAATATTATCTAGTAAAGTAAAAACGGAACTAGACTTCTGGGTAAATATTATTGCTTTCACATTTGACCTTAACTTTAAATGTAGTTTTAAATATCTAAAAGAATCAAATTATATAAATATTGTTATTGATAGAATTGATTACAAAAAAGAAGAAACAAAAAGAAGAATAGAAGAAATAAGAAAATGTACAAATGACTATATAAACAATCAATTATAAAAAGAAACTTTCAAAGAGAGTTATAATTGATAAAATGCAACATGAATACAAAAAAGATAATTAAAAAGAGAGTATAATTAGCATTTTTATAATAGCAAGAACTGGAAAAAAGTTGCATAATGGTTATGGAGGAAAAATGATACACATAAATGAAAGTGCTAAAGAAAAAATCGATGCTTGGGATAATGAATGTTTGCATGTCTTAACTGATTTTGACCGAACTATTACTGTAGGAACTAGTGAGAGTTCTTGGAGTATTCTATCAAAAAGTAAGTTAGTACCTAAAGAATACATTGAAGAAAGACAAAATCTTTATAACCACTATCGACCAATCGAAATTGATGAAGCACTAGATTTTGAAACTAAAAACAGGCTTATGGTCGAATGGTGGAGCAAACATATAAGCCTATTCATTAAATATAAGTTGCCAGAAAGTGTTATCAATGATGCAGCTAATAATTTACAAGTAATGGCATTTAGAAAAGGTGCTAGAAAATTCCTAGAATCTATGAGTAAAAACAATATACCAGTTTTAATAATATCAGCAGGAATTGGCAATTTCATAGAACAATTTTTAATTAAAAACAACTGTAATTTTAATAACATATACATAGTATCTAACTTTATAGTATTTAAAGATGGAATATCCTCTGGCATAAGAGATAACATAATTCATTCACTAAACAAAAATGAAGTAGCAATACCTGAATACATTAAAGAGTTAATAAAAGATAGAAAAAACATCCTTCTTTTGGGCGACTCTATTTCTGATATTAAAATGGCACCAATTGAAACTAGAAAAAGAGCCTTAAAGATAGGCTTCCTAGAAGAAAAAGAAGAAGAAAATTTAAAATCTTTTATAGATAGTTTTGATATTGTCTGTACTGAAAATACTACTTATGATGATTTGAAAAAATTACTGCCTTTTTAATAAAAAAACAAATATCATAATAAACGAAATGGTGTAAAAAAAGTTGACAATATAAGTATTAAATTTAGTAAAATATCATATATAAAATAGTACTTATGATATAATTGTGTCTAGAAAGGAGTGGTATTATGTTTGAGAATGATTTTAGTATGTTAGACCGTTATGGTGAGGATATCACTGAAAATCAATTTATTACAAATCCAGCTATTGGTAGAGAACAACAAATTGGTGAATTAGTACTAATATTACTTACTCCTGAAAAATCAGCAATTCTAATTGGAAAACCTGGTATAGGTAAAACAGCAATCGTAGAAGGATTAGCATATCGCATTCAACAAGAAAATGTCCCAGAGGCTTTAAAAGGATATAGCATATTAAATGTAAAGACAGCTTCCTTATTAGGAACACTTCCTAGTGGAGAAAGTAAAGTTCAAAAAATGATTGATGAGCTTAAGACAAGAGATAAAGTTATTTTATTTATAGATGAGATTCATATGCTTATAGGTACAACAGATTCTTCATCATTAGATTTTGCTAATATATTTAAAGAAGGACTAGGACGCGGAAGCATTAAGGTAATAGGTGCAACAACTAGTGATGAGTATGAAAGATATATTTTAAGAGATAAAGCGTTTACTAGACGTTTTCAAAAGGTTGAAGTTCCTGAACCAACACCAGAAGAAACTGCAAAAATAATGATGGGAACATTAGCTAAAATAGAAAAAGAAACTGGTGTTAAAATGCGATATACACCATTTATTCAAAGTGAGATAATGAAGTTTATGGTTGATATAACAAGCGAATATAAAAGAGTATTCTCACTTGGTTCACGTTACCCTGATGTATCACTTACATTACTAAAACAAGCATTTTCACATGCAGTTTTTGATAATAGAAAAGAACTAGATATTTTTGATGTTAAGGATGCAATCCAGAATAGTAAGAACATATATCCAAGTGTTATAAAAAAAGAACTAGCTAGGTTTGAAACAATATTTAAGGACATTATAAAAGAAGAACAAGGGGAAGAGACTGGTATAGAATGGAAACAACCTGTTGCTGAAAAAAAACTACCACCGATGCCTATCGAAGAAGGTGAAGAGTATTTACCATTTGTTGCGGTAGATTTTACAGATTATTCAGAAGAAAGAAAAAACCAAAAAGTCAAAAAAGAGCTTAAGTTAAAAAAAGATACTACACCAAAAATGATAAAAGAAGCAGATAAAGTGTTACTTTCAGGTAAAATGAGTACAATAACTGTTGATGGTATTAAAGTTGCTGAGCACAGAAATGAGTATAAATTTCCAGAAGTAGATTCTGTAAAATCCTTGCCCAAATTAGAAAATAATCTAAATAGTGTTAATTATGAGAAAAAAACGGTGAAATCCTATATAGATGATAATAATACAAAGTCATTAGGAGAAAAAAAAGAGCTGGGTAAAAGACCTGATAAGATTGAAACAAATATGAATATTGGTGGAATGCCACAAACAATACACCAAAATTCAAGTTTAACTTTAAAAGAAAGAAAAGATGATAAATTCTTTGATGATTTTTTCTAAGTAAATATGAAACAAAAAGAACTGCATAAAAACAGTTTTTTATTTGGTAAAAAGTAGATTTTTATAATGTAAATAAACCATAAAATAAAAAAAGATTGATATTAATAACCAATCAAATTATTTAAAATATTCTTAAATTCCTCTTCTTTATCTAATTCAAAATATCCATCAATTTTACCTAAAAGTTCACCATTTTTTAATACTAGTAAACTAGGAAATTTCTCTATTCTATATTCATTTATTAGTTCATCACTAGGTTCAATTAATTTATAAAATTGTACTTTTTTATTAATATTATCAGTAATATTTTTTATTGGAATAGATTTTAAAAGACAAGCAATGGTTTCTTCCTTATTTACTTCGATTAGTATTAATTCATCACTGATTATTTTATTCTTAAAATCTTTGTTTTCAATTGTAAAAAATGCTGATAATGGAACAGCTCCATATCTATCAACAAATAAGTCTTTTATTGTTCTGGTATCATCATCTATTTCTTTTTGAAACTTAGCTAATTCCACCGCGTCCTGAGCAACTCTAATTGCTCCTATAGGACATTCAGATTCACAAGCACCACAATTAACACATTTATCATTGTCTATAATGATACCCCTTTTGTCCTCATCATATATCATTGCACCAGTAGGACATATTGCAATTCCACCACATTCAGGAGCATTATCACATATTTTAAAATTAATTATTACAGGCATATTTACCTCCTATATACTTACATCAATTATACTAATTAAAATTAATAAATACAATTATTTTATTAGTGTTGCTTTAAAATCACCTTTATCAAAGTCTGGCAATGAACCATTATGTTTATCAGCATAATCAGCTAATTCTCTATAAATACCAATTGTAGCTAAAAGTTTGTGTTTACCAATTCGTGTTGCTAAAGGAGTGTTTTCTGTAGCAATACTAATTCCAACTTCATCTTTTGTAGCTACAAATAATACTTGATTACCAATAGAACTATCAACAGCTCCAAGCTCCACACAAGAAAAATCACCCATATATATTTCAAGTGCAATATCAGAATCATTATTACCATGTTCACCTTGATAAAAGGTCCTTTTAATATTTTCTACACCAGCTGCTTTACTTAACCCAATTGGCAAAATGTCTATTTCAACTCCATAACCTGGACAAAAGTATGGATAAAATGCTAAATCTCTATCATCTAATCCCATTTCAACTAGCTGAACTATATCATTAAACTCTATTTCACTTATATCTTCTTTTTCTAAAGTAACATTTTGAAAATATTTATATTTTGTGAAAGATGGAGACAGTAGTTTGGGTACAAGAGCTTTAAGGTCTTCCTGCAATTCATCACTATTAGCATAAGTCTTATGAAAAGGATGATTTTCTGGTAATGTAAAATAATAACTACAACCTCTACCATTATCATCTAAGGTATTAAGTATCATATCTCCACCATATTCAGTTGTTGTTGATTTAAAATTATAAGGCATTCCATAAGCGTTAAATATACCAGATATTACCTCGTTACGATCTTGTATACTTAATTCAGGTGAACATATTGTACCTCCCGTTAAACAGTGAGTATCAATAACATAGCCATGATTTATTAATCGCTGTCTTTCGTGAAAATATTCATCTGCCATTAAATCCATGTAGCCATCAGTATATAATTTGGCTTCTTCCAAACTTTCTCTTTTAGCAACATTAGCTCCTTTCTTCAAATGCAAGTGTGTAAGAAAATCAGTCCAATCAATATATTCTACAATTTTATTTTTTCTCATATTACTTCCCCCTTAAATAATACAATTAGTTCTTTTTCTTATAAGCAACATATCTAAATATATCATGAAAGCACAAATCGGTAAGCATATTTTCTGTCTCCAGAATTCTTACTATTTCTTCTTTCATTTTATTTTTATCTTCTTCGTCTTTAGGGAGTCTTACATTTGACCACCAGCTAATCATCTCTTCTAAAAAATCTTCACTACTATCAAAATGTATCTCATCAACAGCATAATCTTCAAGTTCAAGTTCATAACCACTATCAGTTAGAACTTTATGAATCAATTCATTTGATTTTAAAGTTCTAAGAGAATGCTCTTCAACAGGATTAAATACTTTATAAAGTTCACCTGATATATTTTCAGGTGCAATCTCAGCGAAGCAAATTGTATCACTTAATCTAATCATTTCTAAAAGCATTTCAGTCTTTAATTCAAAGTCCATACTAAATATCTCATTGCTCAAGTCAAATTCATGAAAACTAGTATTAAGAATTACATCAAAATACTTATCTGGAAAACTTGTTTTTCTAGCATCCATTATTTGTAAATTAACACTATCACAATCTTTTAATGTTTCTTTTGCTTTATTCATAAACTCTTCTGATATATCAATTCCTTCAATATGTTTGCAATATTTAGCGAAGTATCTTGTATATTTGCCATCAGCAAATCCTTCATCAAGACCTCTTTCACAAGTTAAATATTTAGATAAATCATCCCACATTTGCTCAAAACTTTTCATATGTTTTCTCCTTTATAAATCTTTCTCCATGATGAATGATGGTGCACCATCGCTTGGATTTTCACAAGTATATTTTGTCTCAACAAAACCACGTTTTTTGTGAAACTCAATACTTTTTCTATTTTTCTTTTTAATCCAGGTACAAACTCTCTTATATCCTAATTCTTTAAGCCTTGCATACATAAACTCTTCAGCTTTACTTCCGATTCCTAAATTATGATAATCTTTTTTTATGTGAAGTGTCCTAGCTTCTCCTATATCAGTCATATCATCTTTATATATTTCATCAGGAACACCTAATTCCATGATTCCTACTACTTTATTACCATATTCAAGCATGTATAATTCAAAGTCATTATTAGTAATATATTTTGAAAAACAATTCACTAATTTTTCTATATTAAACTCATCATCAATATGTTCAAAACTTATATATTCCCCATAAGTATCTTTCCAAGACTGATTAAGTATAGTAGCATAATCATATGCATCTTTTTCTTCAGCTTTTCTTATATTAATCATCTAGATTTCCTCCTTTAACATATTATTACTTGTATATTAACATGAATTATTAACATTTAATCTATAATAATAAATATTACACACTTCTCATTTATATGCATATATTATACTGAAAAAAGAACTATATGTCAACAAATGAATAAAAAAAAGGCATTCACCATCATATTAGCATTTATCCAGTAGATAAATGTTTAATTATCTTTATTTAAATTCCTTTTTTCAAAAAAATAATTATTTCTAACTTGTAATATACAAAAAACACCTCACTAAAACTTTTCTATTTTAAATACAACAGGTCTTAATCCTCAGGTGCAACAGGAATACATTGAATTAGCTGTTTTTAATTTAGGCGCAGGTGCAGCACCAAACATTATCATCATAACATCCCTATAAATATCATTCCAAGCAGAAGTACAAAATCCTTTAGGCATTTCATCATCAATATCTTTAAAAACAAACACTTGTCCAACTTCAAAAACATCGCAAGCTTCAAATGGTAAATATTTAGAGTCATCAATCTCCGCTATTAATTCATCAATGAGTATCTTTTTAACAACTGTGATTTTAACCATTAAAACACCTCCTTATTTAAATGCATCTTTTAATGGAATAGCATATTTCTTTAATTCTTCAAAACATTTTCGCGAATTCTCTATTTCATTTTTATTTAAAGTTGCATATCCTCTTGAAGTACCATCACTTGGTAAATCAACGAGTAATACATAGTCTTCAATACCAATCCAACCATCTCCTAAAACTGAAAGTAATTTTGGGTTTTCTTTTTCAACAGCATTCCTATTAATAAACATATCATTAACTTTATCATTACGTTCAAACAGTTTTATAAATTGATTATTCTTAAAATCTTCAATGTTTTTCTCATCAAAAATAAATATTCGTTCCACTTTAACACCACGATTAACTGCATCAATATTATTTTGCATAAACTGGATTTCAGCAGGGTCAGTGCACCATTCATTTGCCATCATTGTAGAAGTCTCCCATATCATCTCACCAGATTTTGCATTATTAAAATAATTATCAAGTAATTTATAGAACTTACCATTATCGAGGTCTTCTGTTTTAGATTGTTCATCAACTGATAAATAACCACCATCAGATATTAGGAAGCTTCCAGTAGTATATTTATGCCTTGTAAGCATTAAAAATATGTCATCAGCTATCTCTTCAGGATGACCAAGACGCTTCATTGGTATTATCTGTTTTGCCTTATTAAAAGTATTATCATCTTCCATAACACCACCAATCCAACCTGCCATAATTGAATTAATTCTAACACCGTACATTTCAGTAAATATATTGGCAAATGTTTGAACCAAATTAGCTTTAGCAGCTTGAGCTGAAGCATATGCAGAAGCACCAAATGACCCACGGTATGCTTCTATACTGTTTACTATTACAATACTTGATTCATGATTCATTTTCTTAACTAATTCTCTTACTAAAAAATTCATAGCAAATACATTACATTGATAACTTTTAGCAAATTCATCATAGTCAAAATCAAGCATATCTTCAAGATTAAAATATATCTCCATAAATACAAAACCAGCTAATTCACCTTTAATATTATCAACTACAGATTCTAAAGACTTTAAGTCAAAATAATCAACTTCCATAAAAGAGATATTAGAATTATTATAATCTTCAATACTAGTTCCTCTTTGATATAAACCTATCACCCTATACTTATTTTCAATTAATGTTTCTGTTAAATGTTTACCAATCTCTGAGTTTATTCCAGCAATCACAACTGTTTTTATTGAGTCTTTCAATTAAATCCCTCCCTTATTAAAAATTATTTTTAGTCTTCCTTAATGTATTAACAACATTAATCATTTTTTTTATAAATATATTAACTTCTTCAATAGTTGAATATTTACTCAAGCTAATTCTAATAGGACTACTACTGGTAAAATCAGCATTAATTGCCAATAAAACATGTGAAGGACTAATATCATATGAGTTACAGGCTGAACCGGTAGAAACATAAATATTATTAACTTCTAGCATCATCAAAAGCTCCTCACCTTTAATTCCTTCAAAGGCAATATTAGTAGTATTACCAAGGCGATTATCAATATCTCCATATACTGTAACTCCACTGATTTTAGTAATAATTTCTTTTTCGAGAAAATCTCTTAACTCCCTTACTTTAATAGTCTCTTCTTCATTATCTTTAATTAATTCAATTGCTTTAGCTAACCCAACTATATAAGGAACGTTTTCAGTTCCACCACGATTATCATTCTCCTGATGACCAAATATTAAAGGAACAAACGGAGTGTTTTCTTTTATATATAATAATCCAATCCCTTTAGGAGCATGGATTTTATGACCAGACATAGACATAGTATCAATACCAAGTTCTTTAACATCAATGGGTATTTTACCAACTGCTTGAACTGCATCAATATGAAATAATATATTGTTTGAATGAGCAATATTTGCAATATCTTTTACTGGATATATATTACCAATTTCATTATTAGCGAACATTACTGTAATTAATAAGGTATCTTTTCTAATTGAGTTCTCTAGTTCTTTTAAGTCTAATCTACCCTTACTATCAACATTTAAGTAAGTAACAACATATCCAGTACTTTCTAAACACTTCATGAGTTCCATAATTGAAGAATGTTCCACCTTAGTAGTGATAATATGTTTTTTATCAGGATTACTTCTAACAGCAGACATGATAGCAGTACAATTACTTTCACTAGCACAACTAGTAAATACTATCTCATCTATTTTTGCATTAAAATATTCAGCCATTATTTTTCTAGATTTTTCTATAACGGTTTTATTTTTTTTACCAAAATCATATATACTGCTTGGGTTACCATATTCTTCTTTAAGATAAGGAATCATCGCCACTAAAACTTCCTCATCTATTTTAGTAGTAGCATTATTATCAAAATAAATTTTGTCACTCATATAAAATCTCCTTTGAAAATCTAAATCAACTCTATTATAACATACTTATATTGTTGACAGTATATTCTTTATTCAGTACAATACAAGAGAGGCGATGTAATGGAATATATAAGTGTTAAAGAAGCATCAAAACTATGGAAAATTAGTGAGAGAAGAATAGTAAAACTATGTAATGGTGACAGAATAGATGGAGCTTATAAAGGTGGCATGTCATGGAATATACCAATATCTACAGCAAAACCAGTTGATAAAAGAACTAGATATTCTAAAATCAAACAAGACACAAAAACTATGGTTATCGCAGGAATTAATTGGGAACTCGGAAAATCATTATCCAAAATTATTATTAAAGAAGGTTATAAAGTAATAGGTTTATATCAAAAAGGAAGTCTTGTTGATAAAGAATTAATAAATCCTAGCATTGAATTAATAGAAATAGATTATTTTAATAAAGCTGATATGTTGAGAATTTGTGCTTCCATAGAAGAGTATTTAGATGGGTTTGTTTTCATGGAACGATATCACCATTATGAAGACTATTTTGATTTTGATTATGATGATTTTGAAAATAGCTATAAAGTAAACTTTTTTGCCATGAATTTATTGGTTCGTGAGTTGGTAAAAAAGATGAAATATGAATCCAGCATTGTAATAATGAATACAATAGGAGCTATAAAGGGTTCACTAAATACATCTGCTTTTTCTACAGCCCAGTCAGCAAAATCTAATTTGGTTCAAATGCTTTCAGGGGCTTTTTCAGAACTTTATGGAGTAAGAATAAACTCAGTCATAGTAGGTTGGGTGGACAAAATATCTTTAGAAGAGGATGCTAAAGCCAAAAGAGAAATTCCAATGCAACGTTTTGGTGCTCCAGAAGAAATAGCTGATGACATATTTTTAATGCTTACAAGACATAAATATACAACAGGAACTAATTTTATTTCTGATGGTGGGTATCTAGCAATGGATTCTTATGCTAAAACAGAAGCAATAAGTAATGGAACTTACTATAAACTTCTAAACAAATTTATAACAGAAGCAGAAATTAATTCTACAATATGGTCAGTATCATTTGGTGGACAAAATGACTGGGAGAATGGACCTTTAGAAGTTAAATTTAGAAAAAACAACATCGATGCTGTTAATCGTGGTGTGAATATGGAGCGAATATTTGTATTTGATAAAAAAGACCTTCAAAAATATAAAGGATGTGCTCTTGTCGAAATGTGTATTGCTAATGATAAAATAAATTCCTTATTTGTTGATAGAAATCTACTTGAAAAAGAAAGAAAAGATTTAATAAACAATCTAGGGAATGGAATAAGTGGAATAGATGACTATGTAATGCTAGTAGATGTGCCAAACACAAAAGATGTAAGAGGACATGCAACCTTTAATAAAAAAGAAATTGAAAAGATAAAAAATGATTTTAATGAATTAAAAAAATATGGAATCCCATTAAAAGAAGCTTTCAGGAGAACTAGAAAATAGTTCTTTTTCTTTTCTAAGCCATCCGCAAACTTACGAATTATAATTTTAGTAGGGTATATTTGATATATCAGATGCTTCCTTTCAATACTGAAAGGTGGTGATTTTATGAGAAAGAATGAAAAATGTCTTTACTTCATAATCATCTTATTATTTTTAGTAATATTTATATTATTAAGCAAATAATAAAAGCATCTGAATTCACCACCAGGTGAACGTCAGATGCAACCATAAAAATGGGGAAGCATTTGATTAACCACAATCAAATGTGCCCTTTTTCTATACAACAGAAGTATAGCATACTTATTGTAAAGTTTCAAATCAATTTTCATCAGTAATATAACAATATTTACTGTCATTATAATTCATATAGTCATCTAATAAAGTTTGGCATTCAGAAGATACAGTATTAAGCCTAACAACTATTCCTTCATGTAAAACTAAAGGAATAACATATCTTTTTTTACTATCTATTGAGATAAAATAATTAACATTAGGTTTTTTATTGCTTCTATGCAATTTAGTAGCATTAACAAACATATTCCAAGAAGTTTCTCTATTATCATGTAGCTTAATCAAATTGACAACTTCTTTTTCGGATAATTTATATAATTCATCAATAGTTATTAATTTAGCTTCACTAAGATATTTTAAAGAATCACTAATAAATCGAAGAGTAAACTTATCTTCGTTTTGCTGTAATACAATGCTGTATTTATAAATTCCTTCAAAAAATTTAAAAGCACTGCTTAAATCATTAAAACCAAGTTCATCTTCACCATCTTCATTTTTTAATACAACAATATTACTATAAATATATTTAACATCATCTATTGTCCAGAACTGTTTCCATATAATACCAGTACTAAAAACACCATCCAATCTATCTATGCATAATTTAGGTTTTTTATTTTCCAAAATAGTATACTTTTCCAAGTAAGAAATATCTTCTATAGATACGTTGTCATCATCAAGATATTCCATTAAAATATCAGAGCCATTAATTATTTTTTCTATATCAATCTCAGCAGATTCTTGATTGATGGAGTCACCTAATAAAAAATCAATACAATGACTAAATGCAGGAGTTCCTAAATCATGAAATAAGGCAGCTAATGTTTGCTGTTTATCTTTAGTAAAACTCCAAGTCATTAAAGCACAAATAATACTATGGTCAAGCCTTGAATACCAATATTTAATATCAAACAATTTTGTATAATCACATCCACAAAAAAATCCAATACCACCTAAACGTTTTAATTCAGGTGTATTAATATATTTATCAATAAAATGTGGATAACTACTAGATGCAGTTTTAAAATATTTAAATAGCTCAATATTTGAATGTTGTTCAATATAATTACTCATACTTGTCCTCCCCCCCTTCATAAATTATAGCATGATAAACAAAAAAAGCAGAATAAATATTTACATATGAAAATAATATTGTTATTATATTAAGCTATCAAATTAAATGGAGGAAAAATGGAAGCACAAGATAAGTCATATACAGATTTAATGGAAAGATATAAAAAAGAAGAAACAAAAGAATTAAGAAAGCAAGGGGATGTTGATTTTAATGAAAAATGCTTCTTGAAACTGCAAGAATATAGCAATGAAGAAATTGCAACAATGGCAGAGCTTTATAACAAAGGAACCTCTTCACCACAAGTAAAGAGATACCTAGAAGAATATGGATGGACAAAAGGATTAGAACGTTTTAGCATAGGAGACAGATTATATTTTGTACCTGTAGGAACAAGTGCAGCAAAAAGAGTTCATCTTGGAGTACCTGATGCAGCAAATTATGATAGATTATATGTTTTAAAAAATCAAAGTAAGCAAGAAGCAAGCAGAATAGCACTTGATTATTTAGTTGAAAGTTTTGATTTACCATATGAAAGAACTTATTTTGCTAATGGGTCACTAATAACAGAATATATTTTTACCCATCCTGTGTATGGTGCTATAGTACATGTAGAACTAGATTCTGCTGGAAGAATAGTTGAAGGTAAAAATGGTAAACTAGAATCATTAGTAGGATATGGAAAAGAAAATGGAATTCGCACCTTAATTCCAGTATTTTCCCAAGACCACAAATCAACAATACTAACTCCTGTACCATTTGTAGGATTGGAAGAAAATGTACTATCACTTTATAATTGCGGACGTCATTCAGAAGAATTTCCATCAATAAGTGATAAAACTTTTCCTAATTTAATTGGAATTGATAATGAATGGATAAATGAAAGTTCAGCTTTTACACCAGAAGAAAAAAGGCAAATTGCACTTACTATAACAGTTAAGAAAATAATTACTTCTGATGAATCATTACATACCTTAGTTGGAACAGAAAACATGAGAATTATAAAAGAGTCAGTAGAAAAAGGAACCTCACCAATATCAAAAAAATTAGGTGATGGTAATAATAGAAAAAATGGAACTAATGGAAAAAAGAGTTGATACCAATCAGCTCTTTATTGTCTCCCAACTTAAATCTAAATCATCTCTACCAAAGTGTCCATAAGCAGCTAGATTATAATAAATAGGTCTAAGTAAATCTAATTCTTTAATTATGTTATCAACACTAAAATCAAAATTATTATTAACATACTCATATATCTTTTCCATAGCAACACTCTCAGTATTAAAAGTTTCAATATGTACAGAAATAGGTTTCTCCATACCAATTGCATATGATAATTCTACCTCACATCTAGAAGCATATTTATTAGCTACAATATTTTTTGCAACATACCTTGCATAATAAGCAGCACTTCTATCAACCTTAGATGGATCCTTACTACTAAAGCATCCTCCACCAACTTTGCCAGCACCACCATAAGTATCTGCAACTATTTTTCTACCAGTAGTTCCACTATCCCCAAAAGAACCACCAGTAACAAAAGAACCACTTGTATTAATTAATATTTTAGTATTGTAATCTATAAATTCTTCAGGTATAACCTTTTTAATAACTTCATTAATAATTAAACTTTCTAATTCTTTTTTATCAATACCTGTTTTATGCTGACTAGCAATAATAATAGTATCAACCCTAACAGGTTTATTATCGATATATTCAATTGTCACTTGTGTTTTACCATCTGGTCTTAAGATACTATTTTTACTATTTTTTCTAATAGTGGCAAGTCTTTTTGCTAGTCTGTTAGCAAATAATATTGGAAGAGGCATAAACTCTACACTTTCATTACTTGCATAACCAAACATAATCCCTTGGTCACCTGCACAAATAACATCTTTATCAACAGCGTTATTTATTTCTGCTGATTGCACACCTACCTTAATAATAACTTTATATTCTTCTTCATAACCAATATCTTTTAAAACTTCTTTTGCTATATTTTCATAATCGATAGAAGCTTTAGTCTTAGCTTCACCATAAATAAGTATAAGTTCATCCTTAATAGTAGCTTCAACTGCCATCTTACTAAACTTATCTTGACTTAATGCAGTATCTAGAATTTTGTCACTTATCTTATCACATATCTTATCTGGATGTCCTTCTGTAATTGCTTCACTTGTTATTAATTTTCTCATACTTCCTTCTTTCTCTTTCTAGAACAAAAGATTTAACACATTAAATCTAATTCAATTCCCTTAGTTTGTAACTTAATACTTTTAAGGAACTACCTATAACAGTAAAATCTCTCACTATTTTTTAGATATTCCTGATTTTTTAAATAATTTTTCTCTTTACTAAATACACTCCTCCCTTGATTTTGCATAACAACATGCTATACATATATTTGTAATATTTTTCTATAACTTTAACCAATTTTCATAAAAAAATGCCTAGAATAATCTAGACATTTGATTATCCTTATCTTCCGGTCTCCCGTAGGATTTAGCACCTAATTTAATAGGTTGCTGTGATTTCATTGAGCCATACTCTCCATCACTCTTTATAAGGTTATAAATTAATTTTACTACCATAGTATAACATAATAATATAAATATAAAATAGCAAAATACATCAATTTTACAAAAAAATATTAATAATTGTAAATTTATAAACGTTATTACATCTTGATAAATTATAATTAAATTAGCGAATTTGAAACTTTTTTAGGCAATTTCAAGTCTTCTAATAAAATATAATCATTATAATGAGGTGTTAAATGATAACTGAAAAATTTAATAAAATATATGAAGAAACATATGACTATATATTAAAGTATATAATTGCAAAGTGTGACAACATTAATAATGTTGAAGATATAATGCAAAATATTTATGTTAATTTTTATTTAATCATGGAACGAGACCACTCATATATTAAAAGTCCAAAACCCTTTTTGATAAAATTAGCAAAAAACGAATTGTTTAAATATTATTCATTAAAGAATAAAATAAAGGTATTAATAACCAATAAGATTCAAAATGATGAAGAAGAAGTATTAGTTATTGATAATTTAAAAGACAATAAATTAAACATTGAAGAAGATTTCCTTATTCAGTATGATTTAGAAACAATTTGGCAAGAGGTATGTAAAGAAGATATTATTAATCAAAAAATTATGATGCTATATTTTATGAATGATTTAAAATTATCAGAAATAGCTGACATATTGGAAATGAATGAATCAAGTGTTAAAACAAGACTTTATAGATTGATAAAAAAGATTAAAGTAAAGTTGAATGGAGGTGATTTAAATGAATAAAATGAAGAGTGTTTTTAATAACAAAATAATTGATAAATATGAGTTGAAAATAAAAATAGATAAAGAAATAATGCGAAAAAAACACGAAAAACAAATAAATAAAAAACTTCTAATAATACTAACCACTATAATACTAGTAATAGGAGCTGGCATTTTTACCTTATCAAGCAATTCCAAAAGCAGTTTAAACAACAATCCCAATAATAAGCCAGATAAAGAAAAAACAAAAATAGTAGTTACAACAAATATGAAGAATAGTGCTAACTATAATATAGAAATAGCAAAAAAGATGACTTCTTATATTGAAGAAAATTATGAACTAAAAGATATCAACATTGGTGAATCAATTGAGATAGATACAAGAAAAATAGTTGCTTCTACTGAATTTTCTACATGTAGTGGTAAAGTTAAAATTACTAGAGGAACTAATGATGAATATACTTACACAGTAGCATCATCATGTAATGAAGAAGAAGGACAAGATTTAATTATTAAGAAATATGAAAACATGAATAACATCCATTTAGGACAATTATTAGATTTAATAATAACAGAAGATGGCTATACTGCACTGTTTTCTTATTTGAAAGATACTACAAAAAGAACTTGTGGTAAAAGAGAAATAGCACCAGGAAGTATCATAGAAGAATGTGACTTTAAATATGATAGTATTGCATTTGTAAAGATAGATAAGGAAGGAAACTTTAGTAGTCCTGTTATATATGATAAAACTCATGCCAGACTAGATACAGATGACAAACTAAACATTGCTAATTTTAATAATATTTATCAAGTAAAAGATGGGTATTATGTAAATGGAAATATTGATGGTGACAATGGATGGGGTATAGTAGTTATAATTAAACTCGATAAAGATGGTAAAGAGTTATGGACTAAAACATATCCAAGAAGCATTATGACAGTTCAATCTTCAAAAATCATTGACAATAAAATAGCATTATATGGTATTGATAAAAAATTATACATCTTAAATCCAGAAGATGGTGAATTAGAAAAAACACTTTTCTTTGAAATAGAAGATGGAATCTATTTAGAAGACTTAGTAGAGTTAGAATACAGTGATAGTTATTACTACTATTATGCATATTGCAACAAACCAGAAATTAATAATACATTGTATAAATTTGATAAAAATGGAAACAAAATCTATGGTAAAAATTTAAATAAAACTCAAAAAATATTCCCAGATGATACTGATGAAAGTTGCCACTATCAAGAATTAAAAATTACAACAAATAAATTAATAATAAATAACCAAGAAGAAATAAAATTATATGATTTAGAAGGTAATTATATAAACACCTACGAGTATGGAAAATCAACATTTATTAATAAGTTTAAAGTACTAACAAATAGTAAAAAAGGAACATACACATTTATTACTGAAGAAACCAATTCCTATTTTATAGAAACTTTTGATAAAGAAAACAATAAGGTTAAAAGTGGAAATTATGGTTTAGCATTTGAAACTAATGAATTTGACCGAAGTAAATATTATGTAGGAGAGAGTGAACTAATTAAAGCAATCTATTCACTTGATAACAATGGTTCATTATATCTTCTCCTATTTAAATAAATATTTTATAAGAAAACATAGTTAAGTTAAAAGTAAGACTATGTTTTAATTTGTAAATTTGTTATAATTTATTAGAGGTAATAGTTATGAATGAAAATGAAGATTATTTAACAAATCAAATAATAACATACATAGGCAATAAAAGATCTTTATTAGATTTTATTGGAGAGTCTGTTAATAAAGTAAAACAAGAATTAAATAAAGATAAATTAGATATAATAGATATATTCTCTGGCTCTGGTATAGTAGCAAGATACTTAAAATCATCTAGTAACTTGCTTATAACTAATGATTTGGAGGAGTATTCTTATGTTATTAACAATTGCTATTTAAGCAATGTTAGTGAAATAAACATGGAAGAGTTAAAGAAATATTACAATATTTTAAAAGACGAACTATCAAAAGGATTTAAAAAAGGTTTTATATCTAAGGAATATGCACCAGTTAATAGCAATGAAATAAAAAAAGGGGAAAGAGTTTTCTTTACTACTAGAAATGCTAATTATATTGATACTGCTAGGATGATAATTGAAACATTTCCAGAGCACATAAAAAATTATTTTATAGCTCCTCTGTTATCAGAAGCATCAATAAAGAATAATACAGCAGGAGTATTTAAAGGATTTTATAAAAATAAAAAGGATATAGGTCAGTTTGGTGGAGAAGCTGAGAATGCTCTAACAAGAATAAAAGCAGACATTGAAATTCCATTCCCAATATTTAGTAATTATGAGTGTAATGTTAAAAACTATAAAATGGACGCTAATGAGTTGGTAGATGAATTAGATGAAGTTGATTTAGTGTATATGGATCCACCTTATAATCAGCATCCTTATGGATCAAATTATTTTATGCTAAACCTAATATCTGATTATAAAGAACCAGAAATTATTAGTGAAGTTGCTGGAATACCAAAGAAATGGAATAGATCTCGTTATAATCAAAAAAGAGAAGCACTTAATTTTTTAAGTAATTTATGTAAAAGAGTAAAAGCAAAATATCTGTTAATATCTTTTAATTCTGAAGGTTTTATTAGTAAAGAAGAAATGGAAATTATGCTAAATGAAGTAGGTAATGTTACAACACTGGTGTATGAAAATTATAATGTTTATAGAGCATCAAGAAACTTGAAAAATAGAGAAAAACATGTTGATGAATATTTATTCTTAGTAAAGAAGGGTGACCTTAAATGATTAGGAGACTAATTGAATTAATAAATAAAAATGGCAGACAAGGACCTAAAGATTTAAGAAGTGTAGAAGTATATAGCTGGATAAAAAATAAAGTTAAAATTACTTATGAAGAATATATTGAACTAATAAAAGAACATACAATAAAAGATATAGAAAGAGAATGTAATAGAGATGCTTATTTTGTAGAAGATAAAGATGGCAAAATAACCTTTTTTAAGTCAAATGAAGAAGAAATCAGAAAATATGCATGTTATATAGTAAGGGAAAATCCTCATATTACTTCAGCTAAGGCAAGAGAAAAGTTCAAAATAATGTATCAAGGTTATACTATTATTGACTTAATGAACCAAAAAAACTTAAGTTCTAAACAGGATGTTATTGACCAAACATTCCGTAATATATTGGTATCAAACTATTTTAAAAAGAAAAATAATATATTATTTAATAGAAGTGAAAAAAGACCATTTACTTATACCATTACCCAAAAGGGTAGAGAGCTATCGAGTTACATTGATAATGTAATTAATATACATAAAGAAAATGATTATATTGATGAAAGTGTTCAGATAAGACAATTATTAGAGGAAAATATTGGTATTTATACAGAAGAAGAATTAAAAGAAATAAAAGAGAAAAATAAAAATTTCAACTTATTAGATAAATATCCTGATTTAGAAAAGTATAAAGGTAGATTTCCTACAGATGTTAAGATTAAAAATACAAGATTTTATCAAACTTGTTGTAAATGTGAAGTAGATTCCAGTCATATTACTTTTAAAACAGAAACACTACCTAATTTTGTTGAAGGTCATCATGGTGTACCAATGGCAGTTCAAAAGAACTTTCCTTTAGTAAATATAGATTGTATAGAAAATATGGTTGCACTTTGTCCTAATTGTCATTCAAAAATAACATATGGTACAAGAGAAGAAAAACTAGAAGTCTTCAATATTATATTAGATAAAAGAGAAGAAGACTTAAAATCAATTGGTTTTACAAGAGAGATGATGAGAGTTATTTTTGATACATATTATTAACAGTATAAAAGTACTGTTTTTTTTGCTTTAGTTAACCGCCCATCCTTTTTAGCCTATTAAACATATATTAGGTTAGGAGGAACAAATGAATAATTATAATAACTTTTGGAATATGGAAGTTAATCCGTATTCATATTTTAATGAGATGCGTATGTATCCAGAGGCAGTGGATAATATGTACATGAATAAAGAAGAAATGAACAATAATCTCTATGATGCATATGAAGGATATATGAAAGGCAATATGTTTAAAAATTTATATGATCCATATATGAATTATAAATCTGAGCAAATAATGCCAAGAGATGAAAGAGAAGAACTGCTACTAAACTTAAATAAAATACAGTTTTGTATGCATGAATTAAGTTTAGTTTTAGACATTGATCCAAATAATAGAAGTGTTTTAAATGGATTTAATAAATATAAAACAGAATATGATAAGTTGCTAAAGGAATATGAAAGTAAATACGAAATAATTAATATAGAAGGTAATAGTCATAATGATACTTCTTATGGTTGGGAAAAAGGAAGATGGCCATGGGAAGGAGGAATACTGTAGTATGTGGTTATATCAGAAAAAATTACAATATCCAGTAAATATTAAGAAGAAAGATTTAAGAATGGCTAAGTATATTATTACGCAGCTTGGAGGTCCTGATGGAGAATTAGGAGCATCTTTAAGATATTTATCACAAAGATATACGATGCCAGATAACAGAGGCAAAGCTTTACTAACTAGTATTGGGACGGAAGAGATGGATCATGCAGAAATGATTAGTGTTATGCTCTATCAGTTGATGAAAGATGCTTCTATTGAAGAATTAGATAGAGCAGGATTGTTGTCATACTATACACAACATGGGAGAGGAATATTTCCTAGTGATGCTAGTGGTGTTCCGTTTAGTGCAACGTTTGCGTCAACTGGTGATTATTTAGCTGATCTATCAGAAGATATGGCAGCAGAAGAGAAAGCAAGAGCTACTTATGAGCACTTGATTAACATAGCTAATGATAAAGACATTATTAATCCATTATTGTTTTTAAGACAAAGAGAAATAGTACATTTTGCAAGATTTAAGGAATTATATGATTATTATAAAATGCAATTTAAAAATAAAGAAACAAATATGTAGAAAGTATTTGTTCTTTTACAATAAGCAAATTCTAAAATAAACTACTTGATATTTATAACAATTTTTGCTAAAATAAAGAAGTCTTTATAGAAATGGCGGTTGTGGTGAAGTGGTTAACACGCTAGATTGTGGCTCTAGTATTCGTGGGTTCGATTCCCATCAGTCGCCCCAGTTGGAAGAACGCTCGAAATTAATTTTGAGCTTAAGATACAAAGGTTAGATGATTTAAAGATTATTTAGCCTTTTTCTTTTGTTTGAAAGGAGTTTTGATGAGATTAAAAAGAAAAGTTATGAAGTTTCCTAAAGTTATTAAAGATAGAATAGAAAAATGTACTAGATTTATTACTTGTAAAAAAGAATATTGTGATGGTGCAGTAATTAATGTTGAAAAGACTAACATTACAGTAAAAAAGAGTAAAAGAAAATAAAAGTAAAAAATGCAGAAAAAACAAGAAAAACTCAAGAGGAAGAAAAAAAACAAAAAAAAATCATCGCAAAACAAGGAAATTAGAGCATAGCAAAAAAAACGAACTAAAAATAGTGAAAAAGTAGTGAATTCAAAGAACAAATGTTATA
>JGI994J12354_10000512_pt1 | contig 38510 bp, 41 predicted proteins | sample IntmicLarv3ML3BL_FD_12354 | JGI IMG/M metagenome (IMG submission 12354) | reverse complement strand
GTTTTTGCGGGAGTGTCCGGACACTCCCTTTGCTTGTTATCCTTCGTATGACGTCGTTGGCTTTAGTATACTCTTCGCGTTATTAAAATGCAACCATTTTCGTTTTTTAAAAAACCCGCCAAAATTCCAGGCGGGTTTATCGACACTTTTTACTTTTCACGTACAATGTTATTTTCGTCATATTCTACTCTATTTCGTTCGGCCTGCTGCACCATCTGTTTTTGTGTTTCGCTGCGTTCCGAAGCCGCTTGTAACTGTTCCTTCATTGACTTTTTTATTTCCGCTTCGTCTATGATCTCCTGCGCTTCTTTTATATCCTTGCCAATACGCCACTCTTCACCAAGCTTTGGCTTTTCTTCACTTGGCTTAAATATAAGAATGGAGTTCCGGATATACCGGCTGCCGGCACTATTGGTAATTTCTAATTCTTCATTGCTTACTTCATAAAGTAAATATGAGCAGTACTCCCCTTTCCTTTTCATTGTTTTTCTCCTTTATACCGTTGTTTCGGCTATTTCAATCTTGTCAAATAAAGAGGTTTGCGCAGGGCTTATTATTTCATCAATCCTTGCCCATGTTTGGAGCCTTTCGTCCACTTCTTCCTTTGAAACTATGGAGAACTCAATTTTTGCGAATCGCCGTCCTTCTTTTATAATTTCACAGAAAACATTAATATCTGATAAATCGTTTAATTCTCTCAGTGCAATATCAAGCACTTTTCTTTTGAAATCGGGAAAGCGCGTATACTTTTCAGCAGAAAGCATCTGCTTTAATTCATTGATGTCAAATATTTTTTTATGTTGCCATTCATAGCTTTTCAAAAGTTCATATAACCGTATACTGTATTGGCTTTTCATTGCCAGTGTATATAGAAGCTCATATTGTGTGAATCTCTCTTGCAACTGTAAAAGATACGGGCTTAAATCAGCATCTAATCTTATTTTAATTAATCCTGATTTTTTATTTATCCATGCTTTATTGATCCACCGTATAAGGGTTTCCGTGCCGTTTTCTTCTTTCAACCACACACTTTTGTTGGCTAATCTTTGTATAGCGGTCTTAACATTGTTATAGTTTTTGCCGCTATCAATATCCATACCACATACTTTACAAAATTCCATTACACTGAAATCTTGAAAAAGTAGTTCTTCATCATTTGGCTTAATTTTACTTATCATAAATAAAATTATCTTCTGTTCTTGCAAAGAAAGCTGAAATCTAGATCTTTGAATTAAGTCATTAGATTTAACAACCTTATAGTCTCTTAGTTGGGTTATTCTTTGTTGTAGCTCCCGATCTTCTTTTTTTATATTCATTACTACGTCACCCGCCCGTATTTTAAATTATTATGTTTAATATAACTTTTAACTGTGCCATTGTCAATAAAAGGTCACCGTTTAATTTGATGTAATCCGGTTTTTTCAGATAGATAGATGTTTAAGCGCACGAGAGTGCGCGTTTTCATATTTATCATATTTAGATATATTTTATACTATTTATTATATTTAGAAGTGACGGAAACCCTTGATATAACAAGAGTTGGTACGGTTAAATGTGACCTTTGGTACGGTCAAATGTGACCTTTGGTGCAGTCAAATGTGACCTTTGGTGCGGTCAAGTGTGACCTTTGGTGCGGTTAAATGTGACCTTTGGTGCAGTCAAGTATCTGTATTAATTGGGTTGATTTTGGCCTTTTGAGCAGGTATTTATCTATGCTAGTAAAGCTAAATGTGACCTTTAGTGCAGGATTTTTGTATGTCGCTAGAGCAAAAGGTGACTTTTGGTGCAGGATTTTTTCTATACTAATTGGGTTAAATGTGACCTTTAGTGCGGTCACATTTAGTTTTTATGTCTTTCAAAGTATTCTGATACTGCCGTACTGATAATATCCGACAATGTTGTGTTAGTGAGCGCAGCGCTGACCTTAAGTTGCGTGTGCTGCTCCGGTGTAAGTCTGACATTAACTTGCTGCTTTAACTCGGATATAGTCCCTTTTTCTGGTTTAGATTTCAAACTACGAGCTGCACGTATCTGTGGTGCCGAATTGATATCAGATGTTTCATTTTGCACTGTAGTGCCGTTTATATCCTTAGAGGGCGCAGAATCTTGTTCTGGTATTAAATCGGATTTTGTTCCTGGCGGGGAAAACAACCCTTCAACTGAATTTAACGAATTTCTTTTCTTAGCCATATTTATATTCCCCTTTCAAGCAATTCTTCGGTGAAGCGCATGTAGTCTTGTGCGGCGGTGCTGTCGGGCGCATAAGAAAAAAGGCTTTCCCTGTTGGTTTGTGCCTCTTTTACCGCGACAGCCCGACGTATACTGGTATCAAAGACTGTTGTGTCAAGTTGTTTTGCTATAGGTGCTAGACTTTCGCTGATCTCTTTACTTAGAATAAGCCGATTGTCATGTTGAGTAAAAAGTAGACCGGCTACTTTTAGGCTAGAATTTGTATACTGTTTAACACCGCTGACTGTTTCAATAATTTGCGCAAGTCCTTGAAGTGCGTATCTGTCCGCTGTAAGTGGAATGACCGCTATATCCGCAAATGTGAGGGCATTAATAATCATGATATCAAGATTTAGCGGAGTATCGATAATAATATAGTCGTAATCATCTTTTAACGGAGTGATTGCATTTTTCAGAGCGTATTCCCTTCCGACTTTTGTAAGATGTTGTTCGGCCTCTCGCATCAGCCTGTCGCTAGGTAGTATATCGCCCATTAAAGTGTGTTGTATCGCCGCCGCTGCGGGTTCACCTTCAAACAAGACATCATACAATGTTGCAGTGTCAATAATTGCGGCCTGGTAGGTGTCGGTAGAGTTACATTGGGGATCTGTATCAATAAATAATACCGAAAACCCTTTTAATTGGAGTGCCGCTGCGAGCGCTGTTGCGGTGGTTGTCTTTCCTGCGCCGCCTTTTTGATTAGTTACAGCGATTACTTTTCCCATAAAAACCCTCCTACTATTATATGAAAATATAATCATATCATAATATTATTCTAGCAAAATATATTAATATGATGATACTATAGCACTAAAATAGAAATATATCAAGATATTTATTTACAATGCTATCAAAATATTTTTATAGCAAAATATAAAAATATAAAAATATTATTATATTAATTAATTGCGACAAAAATAGCCTCATAACCAGAACTTAAGGTTATGAGGCTATTATGAGGTGATAGACACAAAATGACTTTATTTATTGCTCATTATTTTCTTCAAGGAGGAATTTTTCAATTGCACTAAGAGAATCCATGAACGCGATCACTGCTTTTACTTGATTATTTGACATCTTTTCAATCTGGAAGATGGCTTTTCGGTGGATATCGGAGATATTTGTAAGTTTACTAATTTGCTTATATTTTGGATCTTTTCCGGTTAACACCCATTGGCTGTTATAGCCGAGCTTTTCTTCGATAAGTTTAGCAACTGAAATTGATATATTCTGATTGCGACCAGACAACAGTGTAGATATATAGCTTTCAGTAACGCCAAGCGTGAGCGCCAAATCTTTTTGTTTAAGGCTGTTTTCCCGAATAATTAAGGAAATGCGTTCTTTAAGTTCCATGTGCAGCCCCCCTTATAAAAATAAGTATAACAAAAAGGGTTTGTTCAGTCAAGAAAAGGTGTTGACATATTGACTGAATCATGATATTCTTAGTTGAACTAAGTTATGCTTGATTGGATGGTGTTTTTGTGAAGGATGAAAAAGAAATAAAAACTATGAAAGATATAGCCATTGAAAGATTATTACAACTTCCGGAATGCGAAGTAGCTAAAGTTCTTATATTTATGTCGGGATTGGACGCGGGGCTTACCATTGCTCCCGCTTCGGAAATAAAGCTCGCTAAGAATAAACTAAACGAGCAATCCGGCGCTAAAGAAGAGTAATGCCATGCCGGTTAGGGAATAAAACCCCTAAAAGGCATGACATTAATAACATGGCTTTCATTTACTTATCATCTCCAAAACGAGCTTTCAATGCTTTTGCAGTATCCAAAAGATATAATTGTTGCTGTGCCGTTAAACTCTTAATTATTTCGCATAATTCCGTTAGTACTAGTGACGTTTCAACTTCGTCAGTCTGATTATTTGCCCCGGATTCAGCTAGTATAAGATCTTCTACCTGAATACCAAGCCCTACGCAGATTTTAATTACACTATCTACGGCAGCACCGCCAAGACCGTTTTTAAGCATTCCAAGAAGGGTAGTATAAGGTAGGCCGATATATTTGGCAAAACTTTTTATAGAAAATCCGCGGCTCTTAATCAGATCTTTGACAAGATCTTCTTTTTGCATATCATCACCTCTCCTTAATGTGGGATAATACCACGAGTTGAAGAGGAAAGCAACAACAAAAAAATACGGAATACAATATTATTTCTCCATATAAGCAATTGACAAATACGTTATATGGTGCTACAGTTTACGTGTGAAGTACGAAATTCAGTGTTATAGAGGAGGTAAACGATGTTCAGACGTATTGATTATTGGCGTTCCGTGCAGGGTATAACCAAAAAAAGCCTCGCAATTAATTCAGGAATTAGGTATAACACATTATTGAAAAAGCTGCGACATAAGAGCCTTTTCACTTTTGACGAAGCGATAAGCGTGAGAACGGCGCTAAAATCGAATGACAGTATCGAAGTCCTTTTTGAGTGGGTCGCTTAGAAAACTTATATAAACGATTCACACCCGGAAAAGGGGGTATGACAATTGGCTGCCGACGTAGATGAACAGGCCGTAAAAGTTACTATAAAAGCAACGGAAATAACAGCACAAGTTCTTAAAGACGTAATATCTCGGTTGCTTAATAGAAATTATAGCGACCAGGGAGAACAGAAATTATCGAAATTAAACGAACAAGATAAAAAGCTAGAAAGCATAGACATAAGCAGCGAAGATCTACGGGGGATCCGTAAAGAATTAAATCGCCATGCTGTAGATTTTAGCGTAATGAAGGATAAGACTGCCGGCAAGTACACGGTGTATTTTAAAGCTAAAGATGTAGACAGAGTATATGCCGGCTTACAAAAATATATGAAGGGAATACCTTTGACAAGCAAAAAACCAATTAAAGAAGTTTTTGAACAAGCTCAGACAGAGGCCAAAAAGCGCGAGACAAAACCTTTGGCAAAAGAACACAGCGCAGATCGGGGGTATGACGAACGGTGAAACGAAGCAAAATGCCTGGTTATATTTTTAGCTGTATGTCATTACTTGTGTTTTATATAGTCAACAAATTTGTGGCAGTTATTGAAACCGCAGAAGGGAATATACTTGAAGCGACAATTACGGCGTTTAATAGTTTCCTGCCATCAATTTTAGAAAAACCGCTCACGCTTGGAACAAGTAAAGCGGCAATTACAGCAGGGCTTATTGGCATGGCGCTTGTATGGCTTATTTACTTATATAACGCGTTCGGAAGAAAAAATTTCATGAGAGGCATCGAACACGGATCCGCACGGTGGGGGACAGCCAAAGATATAAAACCGCTAGTTGATCCTGTGCCGGATATGAATATTCCGTTGTCAGCATCGGAACAAATAAGCAGCCGGCAAGTAAAGGATTTTGAAGCTGACCGAAACAAAAACATAGTAGTTGTTGGCGGCAGCGGCAGCGGTAAAACATACTCCGAGATAAAACCGTCGCTCATGCAGCTTCATAGTTCATATGTCATAACCGATCCGAAAGGCACACTGCTTCCGGAAACAGGTTATCTATTCGTTGAAAACGGGTATCAGATAAGATCCTTTAATACTATAGATTTTTCAAAAAGTCTGCATTACAATCCTTTGGCTTATATAAAAAAGGAAAAAGACATTTTGCAAGTTGTAAATGTATTGATGGAAAACACAAACGGTGACGGCGCACAATCCGGCGATAAATTTTGGAAAGACTGCGAAAAACTACTGTATACGGCGTTTATAGCGTATCTGTGGTATGAAGCGCCGCCTGAAGATCAGAACATTCCGACTATGATAGAAATGTTGGAATTATGCAAAGTAAAGGAAGATAACGAAGATTACCAAAGCCCCATTGATATTATGTTTGAGGATTTAGCAAAGGAAAAACCTAATTGCCTGGCTGTCAAGCAGTATCTAAAATTTAAACAGGCAGCCGGCAAGACATTAAAGAGTATTCTCATATCATGTGCCGCCAGGTTAGCGCCCTTCGATATAGACGAGTTGAGGGAGATCATGCTATATGACGAATTACAGCTTGACGAGATAGGGGACAGGCCAACGGCGTTTTTTGTTATCATGAGCGATACAGATAGTACATATTCATTTCTAATTGCCATGATAATGTATCAGATGTTTAATCTGCTATGTACAAAAGCTGATAGCGAATATGAGGGCAAATTACCGCACCATGTGCGCTGTCTGTTTGACGAATTTGCGAACATTGGCAAGATACCAGACTTTCACCAACTCATAAGCACAATACGCAGCCGACATATTTCGGCAATGATTATATTACAAAGCTTATCACAGATCCAATCAGTTTATAAGGACAATGCAGAAACGATTATTGACTGTTGCGATACCTTTGTATTCCTCGGCGGCAAGTCGGCAAAGACTACAAAGCAAATTTCTGAAATGATCGGCAAAACAACGATTGATAATCAGAATATAAGCGAAAGCAGAGGACAAAGCGGAAGTTTCAGTATGCAAAATCAGGTATTAGGCAGAGACTTAATTGATGCGTCGGAAGTTAGCCGCTTAAAAAGATCAGAATGTATCGTACAGATTACAGGATTACCGCCATTTAAAAGCATAAAGTACCCGACAGCAAAGCATAAGCGATACAGCTATTTAACTGACGGGGGACGGCAGCGATTTGATATAAGGGAATTACAGCAGTTGTCCGGCCGACACTTCCTTAACAATGTGGGTGCTGTGCAGGAAGTCAACATATAGGAGTTAAGCGCACTCATTTGAGATATCAGCGCCTAAAAATATGACAAGAAAGTTGAGGGACAATTATGGAGCTATTAACTCAGGTACTAGATCTTGTAACAAAGTTTGCTATTATAGGCGGCGGCCTCTGGCTCGTATGGGGAATAGTAGTTCTTGCCGGCGGGTTGAAAGACAAAAACGGACCGGCTTTACAGTCCGGTATTTGGCAAATCGTTGGTGGGGGTTTAATTATTGCGGGAGCAGCGCTATTTCAGAATATCGCATTATGACCGCGTGAAGGCGGCTGCGGTCAATTCGCAGCCGCTTTAAGTTTAGTTGTAAAGGAGCTGAAAATAAGTGACAGACGCAATAATGGCTGTCCTGGAATGGATAAACGGGATGATTCTTGGTGTAGCCGGAGATTCAATCAAATTAACCGGCTCACTTAAGGATTTTTTACCATCAGTCTACGTCTATGTAGATAGCGTAATGCGTAATGTTGCCATGCCTATTGCATACGTGGTTCTTGCGCTCTTTTTTGTAATGGAACTATATAGGGCAAGTGTAAGAAACGAGGGAATGGGCGGCGGCTCTGCAAATCTCGGCGCTGAAATAGTGTTTAAAGTATTGTTTCGTATGGTGATTTGTAAAGTAGCGGTAGACAGCACTCCGCTTATACTGAATGCTATATATAGCGCGACTACGTACATAACCCAAGGCGTGTCAAACCTTTTGAGCGGCGGCGGAATTGAAGGCGGCGGAATCGATGTTGCTGCGCTAGAGCCGGCAATAGAAGCGCTAAGCTTCTGGTCTGGCCTTATATGCCTGATTCTTTGTTTCCTTGTTTTTCTTATAGCTATAATTGCCGTGGTTTTTGCAAGCGTAATTATTTCGGCACGATTTATCGAGATATATGTATATTTTGCAATATCACCAATCCCCATAGCGACATTCCCAAACGAAGAAATGTCGCAAATAGGCAAAAATTTTCTGAAAAGTTTTGCAGCAGTGGCAATACAAGGTACGCTTATATTTTTAGTGTTATCGTTTTTCCCTGCACTGTTTAATGGTGTATTCCTCGGACAAACAAGCGGCGGAAGTATTTTTTCAGCTCTAATGGGAGTGTTGGGATATTCCATAGTAATAATACTGGCAATATTCGCAGCCGGCAAATGGGCGAAATCTATTTGCAATGCCATGTAATAATCAGGACTCGAGGTATGACAATATGGACAGTAGAAAAACATTAGTAATAAACTTTTTTGCAGGTGCTGCGGCAGGTAAAACAACATGTGCTTGGGAAACGGCAGCGGAGCTAAAAAAGCTCAATATTGTAGCAGAATATGTCCCTGAATATGCAAAAGAACTTGTATGGGACGGGAAGATAGACCTATTGGACGGCAGCTATAAAAATCAGACAGCCATGTTTAAAGAACAGAAACGCCGCCTTGACAGGCTCGTTGGCAAAGTGGACGTGATAGTAACAGACAGTCCTTTGCTGCTTCAAGTTGCTTACATAAAAGAAAATGCGAAAGATTTTGAGAGTATGGCTGTGGTTGCGCATGGGGAGTACAACAATTTCAACTTATTTATAAACCGCGGGAAAGTGTACGAACAAGAGGGACGTATACACAGTCTAAGCGAAAGCCAAAAAGTAGATAAATCCATCAAAAATATCTTGGAGCGAAACGGCATTTATTACGGCAATTACTATCACATTACTATTCCGGTAGTTATAGAAAACATACAAACGACATTAAAAAAGCTACAAGAGCGCCCTAAACCGCCAATGCGTGAACAGTTTGCTACTGCGGAAGAAAAAGCCCGTGTGCAAGACGCAGCGGCACAGACAGTGCAAAAGGGAAGAGGGCTAGAGGAAAGAGAGGCGCGGTAACTATGGCAATTGAAGTCCGAATACCAAAAGAAATTACAGAATACAAAGAAAAAGTCCTGTTCGGCCTGTCGGTGCGACAACTCATATGTTTATCACTTGCTGTCGTTGTCGGCGTAGGTTCCTATTTATTGCTTACAAAAGTGCTCGGTATATCAATGGATATAGCAAGCTACGTAATAATATTAGAAGCTATACCCTTGATGGCAATAGGGTTTATAAAGAAGAATGGACTTACTTTTGAGAAATATTTTGTTCTGTTTTTAAGGCATAAAACAGGGCAACAGATCCGGAAGTATCAAACGGAGCTTCTAACGGAGAAGATAGAAACCACGGATAAAGATAAGAAAGGTGGCAAATATGCTTGGATCTTCGAAAAAGACCAAACCGGAAAAGAAAAACCAATCATCGACAAAAAAACACAAACAGCAGACAGAAAACTCGGAGAATACGACCTCTTTAAAAGCGCAGAAGAAAGCAGCAAGAGAAAGCGCAAGACAACACTCCGAAAAATTAAGACAGCTAGAAAAGAGTTCAGATCGCTTGAACGCCGAGCGAAGAAAGATGCTAAAGCGGCAAGCCGCGCCACGGACAGCACAGCAAACAATCCGGTATAATAAAATGTTTCAAGACGGTATCTGCGAAGTAGAAACCGGTTTATATAGTAAGTGCATAAAAATATCCGATATAAATTATCGGATTGCAGATCGAGACGAGAAAGTAAACATCTTCACTAAATACAGTGAAGTACTTAACTATTTTGATCCTTCGGTGTTACTCCAAGTGAGTATTATCAATCGTAAAATAGATAAAGAATTATTTGAAAAAACTATGCTATGTGAACTTACCGGTGATGATCTTGACAGACACCGCATTGAAATGAATGCCATGCTTGAAAGCAGGACATTAGATGGCGAAAGCGGCATGGTAAGAGAAAAATATATAACCTTCTCTACATATGCCGGTACATATTATTCTGCTATACCGACGTTAGCGCGTCTTGAAACAGACATAAGCGATTTATTTAAGACGGTGGGTTGTGAAGTGCATACAATGAGCGGACACGAAAGGTTATTACTCATACATGATATAAACTATCCCGACACAAAATTACCCTGGACGTATGAAAACCTTGTCTATGACAGCCTTACAACAAAAGATGCAGTGGCTCCTACCAGTTATAATTTTAAGGACAGCAAATCACAGTTTGAAATGGGCGATATTATAGGACAGGTATTATATGTCAAAGATCTGCCGGCAGACCTGGCTGACGATCTCATATCAGTTATATCCGATCTGCCGATAGACCTTACAATTACACTACATATTAACAGCGAAGAACAGGACAAAGCTTTTGCAATTGTAAAACAGAAGATTAGCTTCATGGAGCAGCAAAAGATTGACGAGCAGAAGAAAGCTCAAAAGGCCGGATATGATGTGGACATGCTCCCGTATGAACTAAAATATAGCCTTGCGGAAGCGCAAGAACTCCTTGACGATCTTCAAAATAAAAACCAACGCATGTTTAAGCTGACCGTGCTTATTTATACTTTTTCAAAGGATCATGACACGCTTCTTAGTAATGTGTACCGGATAATGGCGACTGCGCGCAAGAAAAACTGCAAAATTGCTACACTGGACTATTTACAGGAAGAAGGAATAAACAGCACTTATCCGATAGGGAAAAACCATATGCCAATCCAGAGAACGCTTACAACAGCTAGTACGGCTATCTTTATTCCTTTTACGTCGCTAGAACTGTTTCAAAAAGGCGGCAACTACTACGGCATGAACGCGCTGTCAGGTAAACCCATCTTCTTTGATCGAAAAACGCTGAAAACACCGACAGGAATGATATTAGGAACACCAGGGAGCGGCAAAAGCTTTGCAGGGAAACGAGAAATTGAAAACATATTATTGACAGATCCAAACAGTGAAGTAATCGTTATTGATCCTGAACGTGAATTTTCTCTGCTTGCAGAAGGATTTGACGGTGTTGTTGTAAATATCTCGGCTTCATCAGAGCAGCACATAAATCCAATGGACATAACAATGGACTATTCCGGCGAGAAAGAGCCGCTTACCTTAAAGAGCGACTTCATATTGACTATATGCGAGCTTTTGATTGGTGGACGTGAAGGGCTGACAGGCGCACAGCGTTCCATTATAAGCCGGGCATGTATGCTAACGTATCAGCCATATTTCAGTAATTCAAAGAAACACCCGATGCCAACCCTATTGGATTTTTATAACACAATAGAGAAGCAACCCGAACCCGAAGCAAAAGCATTAGCACTTGACCTTGAACTGTATATAAAGGGAACTCTTTCGACATTTGCGCATCCGACAAATGTTGATACCCAAAAACGATTTATTGTATTTGATGTCCGCGACCTCGGCAAACAGCTTCGTACCTTTGGAATGCTTGTAGTGCTAGACCAGATATGGAACAGGATTACATTAAACCGCGCCGAGGGTAAACGCACCTGGATATTCATTGATGAAATACAGTTGCTATTCCAAAACGATCAGTCGGCAAACTTCATAATGGAAATGTTTGCATTATGGGCGCGCGCTCGAAAGTGGGGAGCAATTCCTACCGGCATAACGCAGAATGTAGAAACGCTGCTACTGTCCGATCTAGCGCGTAGAATGTTATCTAATTCAGAATTTATTATGATGCTGAACCAATCAGCAAGCGACAGATTTGAATTAGCCGAGCTACTTAAAATATCACCGGAACAACTTAAATATGTGACAAACAGCGAGCCAGGACATGGGCTGCTGCGAGCAGGGAGCGCACTTGTTCCGTTTAAAGATGACTTCCCCAAAGACACTAACTTATACCGAATGATGACAACAAAAATAGAGGAAGTCACAGGCCAGATCACGGCGTAGTCGAAAGGTGGTGCGAAGATGGGCGGCGAGACGCGCTCGAACTCAACACAGAGATATAGAATTAATTCCGGTGCGGCGCAGCGTCCATCTTCGCATAGCACCGCGCCGGAATATAGCGCCATATCAAGTAGCGCTGCCGGTGGTGCAACATATAAAGACGATGCCGGTATTGTTATTAATCAAGATAAAACCGGCATCAGCAGTACGTTTGTTAACGATACTTTTACTAATACAGTAAAAGAAACAATTATAAATCCGTCAAAAGCGCAGGTATACGCCGATAATGTTTGGAGCAGGGAACAGGCTGTAAAAAAGTCAGGACTTGTAAGAACTGCCGGGAAAATGATCACAAGTGAAATTGAAGCCCAAAAAACGAGTGAAAGCGACTTGACGGGCAGAACAAGGATAGTTGCTACACGATACGCCTTTAAGAGCGGACGATACGCCGCGCTCGGCGGCTTTACTGTAATACGCGGCGCAGGAAGGTACGGCAGATTCGCGTCAAAATTAGCAAATGATAAAAAAAATAATATACTTGATGGAAAAGAAGCTCGTACTGTAATGCTTAATACCGTACGTGGCTCTATGGCAGAATCGGGTAAGTCCATAAAAAAAATAATCCAAAACGAGGCAATAAAAGGTATAGAGGATTTTCGCGGATCAGATGATTTAGGTATGCAAGCCATAACGAAGCCGAAAGATGTTGTTGTACAGACACGTCGTGCGTTGAAGGTAGCCACAAAAACAGGAAGTGCAATAAAAAAGAGCGCACACAGCACCGCTAAGGCCACAAAAAAAATGGCACAAAAGAGCGGCGAAGCGGCAAAAGCCGTAGGGAAATTCGTAAAAAAATTATTTTCAAAGCCGTTATTTATAAAAGCTGCATTAAGTGTTGGCACAATAGTAGTAATTGTGTCGATTGTTGTTGCTATATCATCTTCCATTTCAGCCATTATACCTACTGTATCAATTAAGAGCGAAGATCGAGAACTTACGCGCACATATGAGCATATAACGAAGCTCGATGCGGAATTGACAGAAGAGATACGAGGCATAAAAACCAGTGCAGAAAACGTCGATGTTGATGAGTTTCATTTCTATGTTAATGGGTTTGAGACAGTGGCAGAGAACATCACAATATATACAAATGCCGATGCGATACTGCTGTATTTAGATTGTTTGTATGATGATTACGCATTTGACAAAGCGATTAACAGTTTCTTTGGTGGAACAACTATAGAGGAAGAAATAGCATTACTCCATAGTACACTTTACTACTACACAGTAAATAAATATGAAGAGGAAATAATACATCTGGACACATTCGTTGATCCGGACACGGGCAGACCGACGTTTCTATCATGGACAGAAACAAAAATGCGCATGGATATACATGTATCAATGACAGGCTTTGAAGAATATCTATCAATACATCGAGACGAAATGTTGACGGAAGAGCAGCAAGAACGCATGGATATTCTCCTTGATATCGGCATGTATACCGCAAGGGTACAACTTGGCAGTCCGTTTATCGATCAAGATTACTTTATATCCACCCGGTGGGGGTGGCAAATAAATCCGATTACCGGCGCTCTCGAAAACCATTTAGGCGTTGATATTCCCAAACCATATAACACGCCAATAAACAATGTTATGTATGGAACCGTTTCAGCCGTTTCGTATGATGCTATTTATGGCAATTATGTAGTTGTAGGTAATGGCGAAAGAGTGGTTTTATATGCGCATTTAAGCAGAGCGGCAGTAACTATAGGCCAGACAGTAGGAAAAGGCGATATCATAGGGTATGTGGGATCCTCTGGAACCGGAACCGGCAACGACTTGCATCTTGAATACACAATAGAGAATGGCCTTAATACAAATCCTGCATTTTACCTTGAAGGTGCAATTTTCGCCGCTGCCGGTGTGGGCAGTGACGATATTGTACAAGTAGCAGCGTCACAAATCGGCAATATAGGCGGTCAAAAGTATTGGTCTTGGTACGGATTCAGTTCCCGTGTAGAATGGTGCGCTGCTTTTGTAAGTTGGTGTGCAAATGAATGCGGATATATAACGTCGGGAACAATACCAAAGTTTTCAAGCTGTGCTGTCGGAATACAGTGGTTTAGAAGTCGCGGTTTGTGGCAATCTGGCGGTGGTGGGTATGTACCAAAAGCCGGCGATATAATTTTCTTCGATTGGGAAGTTAATGGACAGGCCGATCACGTAGGCATAGTTGAGTGGTGCGACGGCAATACGGTATACACAATTGAAGGTAATTCCGGTAATGTTTGCCGCCGGCGAACGTATAGCCTATATAGTTCAGTGATATTTGGATATGGCACACCGGCATATTAGAGAATACATATACGAAAAGGAGGGGGTGAATCGTGACACTGATTATAGCGGAAAAACCGAGCGTAGCGAGGGAAATATCAAACGTAGTCGGCGCAAACAAAAGCGAAAAAGGTTACAAATTAGGCAATGGATATATTGTAAGTTGGTGTGTAGGTCATTTGATAGAGCTGGCGCAGCCGGGCGCTTACGATGCCGCTTATAAAGTGTGGGATTTAAACACGCTACCGATCATTCCGGAAGTTTATAAAACGGAGATATCGGCGCAGACACGCACACAGTATAACATCTTAAAGGATCTAATCAATCGAGAAGATGTAACACAACTCATTTGCGCCACAGATGCGGGTCGTGAGGGCGAATTAATATTTAGGTTGGTCTATCATAAAACGAAATGCACAAAGCCTTTTATGCGGCTCTGGATTAGTTCAATGGAAGAAAAAAGTATACGTGACGGCTTGGCAAACATGAAAGACGGCAGGGAATACGACAATCTGTATAAAGCCGCCCTGTGCCGGCAACGCGCAGACTGGCTATTCGGGATTAACCTTACACGGCTTTATTCAAAAATGTACAACAAGACACTTCCTGCCGGCAGAGTGCAGACACCTACCGTAAACCTCATTGTGCAGCGGCAACACGAAATAGAAATTTTTACGCCAACGATGTACTATAGGGTTATGGCTGACCTGGGGAGCTTTAAAGCATATGCCAGAATTGATGAAAAGGCCGCAGCAGATGATGTAGTTTCACATGGTATCGGGAAAAACGCTGTTGTTAAAAGCGCAACAAAAGAAGAGAAAAAAGAACTACCTCCGGCATTATATGACCTTACCACGTTACAGCGTGATGCAAACCGGTTGCTTGGCTATTCAGCAAAGCAGACGCTTAATGCGCTGCAAAGTTTATACGATGCCAAACTAGCGACATATCCACGTACAGACAGCAAGTATATTACGGCTGACATGGCAAGTTCTACATCGAGCTTGATTGATTGGTTACTGAAAAACGGCTTTTTTAGTGATATAATAAAAGAATATAACACTAATAATACCGACCTAAAGCGAGTTATAAACGATAGTAAAGTAACAGATCACCACGCCATATTGCCAACACAAAGCGTGACAATCGATAAATACACCAATCTGCCCACGACAGAAAAGAATATTCTTAGTTTAATTATTTTACGGCTCTTATCCGCTACATATGCGCCATACGTATTTACTTCAACTAATGTCATATTAGATATTGAAAACGTGGACTTTGAAGCTACCGGAAAAGAGATTTTACAGCTTGGCTATCGTATGATCGAGAACGCACAGAAAACCGTGCTTATACTTCCGTCTGACACAAAATCCGATCAAAAACAAACACAAGAAAATACAATACTGCCGGCACTGTCAGAAGGAGATATATTTGACATCGTAGATATCAAAGCAGAGGGGAAAAAGACGCAGCCGCCAAAGCCGTACACGGAAGATACTTTGTTGTCCGCTATGGAGAACGCCGGCAAGGACATAGAGGATAGTATATTAAAAGATGCCATGAAGGACAGGGGACTAGGTACGCCGGCAACCAGGGCAGAAATAATAGAAAACATCATTGCAAAAGGTTATATATGCCGCAGCGGGAAAAACCTTATGCCTACCGACCAGGCGAAAACCTTTGTTCGGTTTATTCCGGATAGGATTAAGCACCCTGACCTCACTGCCGATTGGGAATATCAATTATCGGAGATCCAAACCGGTAAATACAGCGATACGGCATTTATGGAAAGTATCAATGAGTTTCTACGTTCGATTACGAAAGAAACGCTATTACAGTATTCACCGGAAAGCTCCGGCAACATGTTCCCGAAACCCGTAAGAGAACCTATTGGTATTTGTCCACGGTGCGGGAAAAATATTGTTGAATGGGACAAGTCCTATTCATGTGAAAGCGGTAAAGATGGCTGTAAGTTTGTGATATGGAAAACCATTGCCGGCAGAAATATCACTTCTGCGCAAGCACAAAAACTACTTAAAAAGAAGAAAACCGATTTAATAAAAGGTTTCACGAGCAAAGTCGGCAATAAGTTCAACGCATACATTGTGTTAAAAGAAGATTGTACAACAGCTTTTGAATTTGAGCGTTGATGCTGCCATCAAGGGAAGGAGCAAGTATATGAACCGTGGAAAAACATTAAGAATTGTTATCGTCATAATCGGGGCAGTGCTGCTTATAGCTGCGATTATATTTGCGATAATTAAAGGGAATGCGGATCCCAAAACACCGGATGCGACCATTCCTTCAAACACTATCACTGTTTCGGACACTACCACACAAACCGGCTACGATGTAGCCGGCGTGTGGTATAGCGATCAAGATAACAGCGATGTACTTGTTTTAAACCAGGACGGTACGTATACATCTTCATGGTGGCTTGCTAGCGGCAAATATATAATTGACGGAAACAATTTATCGCTGACAGATTCATTCGATACAACAAAAACTCTAATTATAAAAACTGTTGGCGCTGAACATGTACTCTTCTTTGACAATGAGCCGTATTCTCATTCTTATTTCCGCACACAAGAAGAAGTGGAGCTATCCAGGCAGGAGCAGGCCGAGCAGGACGAAGAAATGCAGCTTATGTATGAATCTGCATTAATGCAGATTCTTACTACTGACGATTGGATAGGTCTTGACGGGTGTAGTACGTTAACATTTACAAACACTGAATATACTGTTGTATATGTAAATCCCTTACCTTACGGAGAACGAGAACTGGTAAATACACAGAGATATCGTATTGATTCTTTTGTCGTAGAAAAAAATTTATATACAATCAAGTGGACGCTTATTGGAAATTCATATGATGCCAATGGCGAAATGACAGGCGATAAGCTCACTATCTTAGTAGAAGATAACACCTATAAAATGCACTGTGCCGGCTTGCCCTTTGAAAGAAACTTTTCAAAAACAGTTGATATAGTTTTCACACAACCGCAAGAGCCGGTATCCGACGATTCATCTTCGCAAGAATCAGAAGCGCCGCAATCTACATCGACTACCGTCGTAAATATAAACGAAAATCCGGATTTCAGCGAACACCATGAGGAACTTATTTCTTACGTAGAGCGCGAAATTATAGGCACATGGAAGGGGACTTATCACCATGAGCCTATAGCCTCGAATACTGTGTATTGGATATACACTTTCACAGCAGACGGGAAATATATATTTGAGAACGGCGATACCAAGGAATCCGGCACGTATACGCTCTCACACCACCCAGGCACAGAAAAATACCATTCCACAATAAGTTTTCTATCAAACGACGGAACAGAGAGGGCAAGCCAATTCTATATTTCAACCGGCAATAAAATCATGCTGACGTTTGAGGGCGACAGCAACCCGTCATATTTTAAAAACTAGTCCATATAACGTGTTCAAACTCTGCAAAACACACTTTGAATAACGGACTAATTTATAGACTTACAATCTGCGTATAGCCGCAGTTACATAATGAAAGTTAAAAAAGTCCATAAAACGGTTGTTTGGCGTACTATTATCATTGATTAATATTCCCGCGTATGCCTATAATTAGATATTAAATAACAGGGGAGTGGGTTTAATGAAATTCGGGTATGCGCGAGTAAGTACCACAGATCAAAACCTCGACTTACAAATAGACGCATTAACTAAGTATGGCGTAGATCAAATCTATAGAGAAAAGGTATCGACAAAAGCCGCCAGTCGTCCGGAGCTAACAGAGCTGCTAAAGATTCTCCGCGCCGGTGATACGCTTGTCATATGGAAACTTGACCGGTTAGGCCGGACGGTAAAGCAATTAACTGCATTGGCAGAAGAGTTTGAAAGCAAGGGCATACATTTTGTATCACTACAAGAAAGCCTTGACACAACAACAGCAATGGGAAAGTTTTGTTTTCATATTTTCTGTGCTGCGGCGCAAATGGAGCGCGATATCATTTCAGAAAGAACGCTTGCCGGCCTCGCAGCGGCACGAGCGAGAGGCAGACAAGGCGGCAGAAAGCCTATTGAAAACAAAAAAATAGATCAGGCTATAAAAATGTATAACACAAAAGAGTTTTCAATTAAGGAGATTATAGATTCAACCGGAGTAGCGAAATCAACGTTATATAAATATTTGAATATAAAAAAATAGTCTCCAACGCAAAGGAGTGACTTTATAAAATGGACAACCAAGAATCTCGCCAGGCACAGATAAAAGAACTTCTTGAAAAGACAACTACCGGTACAAAAGAAGTCTTTGAAAGTGATAAATACAGGGAATACCTCACCATAATGTCAAAATTCCATAATTACAGCTTTAGAAACAGTATGCTTATTCTTTTGCAAAAACCAGAAGCTACTTATGTTGCCGGCTATGTCGCATGGCAGGAGAAATTTAACAGACAAGTAATGAGTGACGAAAAGGAAAAGGGAATACAAATTGTCGGATATGCACCTAAAAAAGTAATAAGCGAAGAGATAAAAAAAGATACCAACGGTAACACAGTATACGGAGCAGACGGTCAACCGGAAAAGGTAACTACCACAAAGCTTATCCCTTATTTTACACCAACATATGTATATGACATATCCCAGACAGAAGGGGAGCCGCTACCGCAGCTCGTCAATGAACTTAATGAACGCGAAGAAGATGAAACATCTGAATATTCAGGATATATTTCATATTTGCTAAAGAGTACTGATCTCATAGAAACGCTAACTGAAATATCACTATTTCCTATTGTATTTGAAGATATCCAGGGCGGCGCAAAAGGGTATTGTGACCCGTCTGAAAAAAAGATAGCTATAAAAAGCGGTATGAGCAGGCCACAGACTATAAAAACAGCAATACATGAAATCACACATGCAGATTTACATTCTCAGGAGCCACGCGATACCGCACAAAAAGTAGATCGGCGCACTATGGAAGTACAGGCAGAAAGTACAGCGTTTGTTGTTTGTAGCCATTACGGTATTGATACATCAGATTATACATTTCCTTATCTAGCCTCATGGAGCAGCAATAAAAATCTTACAGAGCTGCAAAACAGTCTTGAAACAATTCAGAAACAGGCAGGAGCGCTTATTGATCGCATAGACAAGCGTCTTGCGGATCTGCAAAAAGCGCGAGATAAAGATATTGTAAAAGGCGAGTATCGGCCGATTACCCCTTTTCACGCAGCGAGCATTATAGAAGCTCATGCTGTCGGGAATACCGACAGGTCTTATAGTAAGTACCTGACAAAAGAAAATGACAAATGGATTGCAATTGATGATAGCACTCACAATTGCAATGTAGAAGAATTTACGCAGCGTGACGATGCAATATCTTGGCTTAATGGAGATTTTGAAATAGGCGAATATCAAAATGGACTGCTCGACAAAACTCACATCACCGGCATGGGCGGAATCCGTGCCAACGATCCAAATGCGGTATCAAAACTACAAACAAAGCTAGACGGCTTAGAGACTTTGCAGGATACAATGAAAGCGGTCAATGCTTATTTCCGTAAATATAAAACCCTTGACGGTTGCCAGAACTTATCAAGTGAGCAATTAGAAAACCTAAAAGCTGATATGTCCCGCAACTCTCGGCCTGCTCCTAAACCATTTGAAAGTTATATGCTTACTAATAACAATGCAGAGATACGCCGCATAAAGGCTCGTATCGAAGAGCTAACCCGCCGTAGCGATACCGTTTATGCAGAGTGGCAGTTCAAAGGCGGTAAAGTAAAAGCTAACTTACAAGACAGTCGACTACAAATATTCTTTGATGAAAAACCTGACGCTGAAATTCGCAGTGAACTAAAAGGCAACGGCTTCCGTTGGGCTCCTAAGGCCGGCGCATGGCAGCGCCTGTTAGCTGACAATGCATATTATGCCGCAAATAGAATATCAGCTATTCTTCCAATAACGAGAGAGAAACCCACGGATTTACAAAAGCGGATCCGGTTAGAGGCTGCCATCAATCCACAACCGCAGGTTCCCGACGTAAGCGACTATTATGAAGATAGTTTGAAGCATGACAATGATATTGACCTTGATCGTGAAATGACAAGAGAACAACAAGGATTTAATGATGCTTTGCCAAACGAGCGATTGAGTATGAGAGAGCGCTTTTTAGCGGCACAGGAAGAATCACGCCGCCGATCAGACGCGCAGCCGGACTTAGTCCCGTCGAAAGATCGTAATGCAGAGAAAGAAATAGTATGAATTCAAAACGATAAAAAGCAAGGAGTAGATATGATGCTCACAGTAGAAGAACTAACGATAATAAAGATGTATTCCGATGATGAATTAGATCGTATTCATGTCGTAGCGTCATTAACGCGCAGCCTTCCGCTGATAGACGTAGCGGAAATAAGGGATCTTGTACAGTCACTAATAGAGAAAGTCTCAACAATGTCTGATGCAGAGTTCAGAAATATAGATTTATCGCTTGCATTCGATATCCCTGTATGATAAGAGAATAATCATACTATATACAAAAGGGTGTGAACTAGATGTATTTTATTGATATTGATAGTGAGTGCCGGGCGACCAACTCCGGCACAAAGCCTTTATCAATGAAAGACCGCATGGCGGCGGCAGCGGACGAAGCTGCCCGAAGAAACGCTGACAAACCGTTAACCGCACCCGCAAAAAAATCACACGAGCATGAAATATAACGTCAAATTGACCTTATAATGTTAATTTAAGGTTATTCAATAATAAACTTAACACGAAGGGAGAAAGGGGTAATAATGAAGAGAAAAATTTTATGTTGTGTTCTTATAGTCTTGCTGATTTCAACCTTCGTTCAAGTCGATGCCAGGGCATTGGACGTGACAGATTTCAATGATATCGCAGAGACAAGTTTGTACTATGCTGCAATAGAATACGTTGTTAAAAACAACTGGCTTGGCGGGACATCTGCTAACACATTCAGTCCAGACACGCCTATGACCCGCGCTATGTTTATAACTGCTTTAGGTAGACTGCATGGTGTGGCAGAAACCTATATTAGCGAGAATGCCTCTTCTGCTGTAGATACAACAAATTACTATTATCCATATGTCGAATGGGCATATGACAATCAGCTTATCATGAGAGAGGGAAGCACCGAAGAAACTTTAAATAATAACATCACCTTTGAGCAAATGGTAACCATTCTGTTCCGATACGCAGAAAACAAAGGGCTTGATACAACATATTCTAACGAAAAATATAATGTATTCAGTGACATTGCTGCTGTTTCTGAATATGCTGTTATACCTATGCAATGGGCAACAACGCGCGGTATCGTCAATGGAGCAGATAATAAACTTAATCCGCAGACGGAGACAAGCAGGGCGCAGGCCGCCCATCTACTATTTAGCTTTAGTCAGTTAGAAGTCCCAAAACCATATGTAGAGCGCCGTATAGACCATCGTATATTATTCGCAATTGGAATTGTAAGCATAATCATTTTAGCGGCTTGTATTGTCGGTTTGGTTAGAAAAAGAAACCGTAATGAATACTTGAAATATATTGAGCTAGTGCGAAATATAAAAAATCAAGTAGAAGAAGAACAAGCGAGCCACTATATAGCAGGGAATAACTTATGATAGCTAAAAAGAGCGCCAAATGCAGAAGCAATGAAATAATTGCTAACGGGGAGGATAATACTAAAGAAAACATCAAAGTGGCAAGCCGGGTTGGCTTGCCACTTTGATGTTCCTTTGGTCTGTGTGTATGTGACAAAAAAGGAAGTCATAAAATATAGGTCTGTTACCTGTGCAAATTTACATTTACAGAGGTATCCAATTTGTGAGCCAGATTCCTCTTGTTATTGACCATAAACGTTTTTCAGGACGTCCTTGGTAATATCGGTGATACCACTGTGTTTGCTCTGCTCGGGTGACATTCGCTTCAGCTTCAAGTTGTGGATGCTTGGACTCATATGCAGCGTTGCCTATTGTGCCAAGCATCGTGGTGGCCATAAGTAAGATTGCCATGAAACTAATCAGTAATTTTTTCATCTTCATTTGTTTCATCCTCCAGTCTTTATAGGTAGTTGTGATAAAGGTTCGTCTTCAATAGAAGTTACATCACCACCATAATTGCCATCAATATATAGCGTATATGTGCCATCGCCGTTGTCGACCAGATATGCGTTCTCTGGCGATATAACCGATATGGGGGCACCCTCTGTTTCTTCGTCTGGAAATTCTGCCGGTTGAATTATAAAGGCGTAGGAAGCAGCTATGACAGCGACAAGCAGTACACAGATTAGAATGTTGGTTAAGTGACCAGTTTTTTTGTTTGAAGAATTAAGCCCGATTTTAAAGCGTTGTTTAATCAGCTTGTCACTTTTTGCACTTACAAGCCCTGCCGCAAAAACCGGAGAATTTTCGACCGGCTCATTAGGCTGCTTATTAGTTGCTTCAGTATATACGTGCAGGATCGTGGCAAAGTACTTAATGCGTTCACTAGCGGTCATTTGCGAAATGACATCCATATCACACTTCACTTCGAGCGAGTGGTCTAAATCCTTTTTCAGAAGATACACAAGCGGATTCCACCACACAAGGCAACACATGACATTCACAACCAGCTTTATCCATAAGTCTTTATGAACAAAATGACTCCATTCGTGATGTAAGGATTCGCTGATAAAATCGTTTAGTGTTTCTGTTGCCGGAAAGAAAATAACCGGTCTGAAGAATCCAGTTATCATAGGAACCTTGACATGGTCCAATTTGAGAATCTTTACCTTGTATTTTGGGTGAAACAGTTCATTTGCTTCACGAATTAGACGTTCGTCGTCAGTCGAGGGAATTCGAGAAAATGCCTTGCTGAATTTGGCGTACCTTATTATAAGTCTTAGTAGCAACAGCACACTTCCGATACCCCAGATTGCTAAAAGGGCAATACCAACACTGACTTCGAAGCCTGATATTGCAAATAGCGGATATATAAGAAAATCACGGATAACAGGGAAAACAGTAAACGACTGCAGAACCGGAGTATTAGGGAATTCAAAGACACCAAAAGCTCGGATAATACACACAAGAAAAAGTAATAACAACGGCCAAACGCTGAAAGTTGTAATAAAGCGATTTTGACGCCTAAGTATTGAAAATATCGTGACAAAAACGCTAAACCACATTATCGACATTAGAATGGAATAAATGGAAACTTCCACATGTTATCCCTCGCTTTTTTCATTTATCATGTTTTTCAGTTCATTTAGTGTCTCGTTTGATATGGCATCTCCTTCAATGAGTTTAAGCAGAAGATTTTTGGCTATAAAATCATTTGACAAAAAACTATGTGAAATAAAGTGTCCCAAATAATCTGCGTGAGATATTGTAGGACTAAACGATCGGCTGTAGTGCTTTCCTTTCTTTGCGAATCCATCAACAACAATTGCCCCTTTGTCGAGCATACTGTTTAGCAGAATATGAAGAGAACTTGATTTCCACGACTTATTTTCGCTAAGCTCAACGATCTCAGCGCCAAGCAGCGGACGGCTTTCTCTCCAGAGGACCTCCATAATTGACAGCTCGTTCTTGGTTAGGTTAGGACAGTCCAAAATAGATCACCTCTTTTATTTATGAATATATCACTCAGTAATCATATTTGTCAATAATGAATGAAAAACAGATAAAGACATTAAAATTTTAGTTGACATATAATAATAAGCAAGCTATATTTAAAAAAACAAGTGATATAAATATAAGTAAAGCATAAAAATATCGACAACTAATTACAGAAGCTGTTGTAGCATCAACAATAACAGTATTTGAGAGAGGGACAAAGAAAATGATTAATAAATTCACAAGAATAATATCAATGATTTTAGTAATTGCGTTTTTAGTTACCGTATTACCGTCAGAGACATTTGCGATTGATGAGACTAGAAATAATCTACAGGCGGTTGAAGAGATGAGCCCAACCGATCTGACGTTAGCTGATTTGGCAAAAGAAAATTCCAATGAGGAAGAATATGATATTTCATCAATAACTGCCGAGCAATTAGTAGGGGAGCTAATTGAAGAACGGACAGAAGATACAAAACACTTCAGATTGGCAGACGGTTCGCAAATAGCGGTACAGTATGAAGAACCAATACACTACAAAACAGAAGCAGGAACATGGCAGGATATAGATAATCGCTTCGAATTGAAGGATTCTCTAGGAAAAGTAGTAAAAGAAGAACTTGTAGCCAGTGATAATGTTTTAGATGTTCTTTCTGAGAAATATAAAGAGAGCGCTAAGGTATCAGATTTCACAGAACCAGAGGTTGCCCAAGAGGGAAGAGTCACAGAAAGCACAGGGTTAATTGATGAGGTTCTTGTGACCGCAAGAGAGGCAGAAGGGCAACACGTGGATTCGCGGCAAACAGAAGAAAAACAATCTGAAACCATTAATGAGCAGGCTAAAATCGAAAATGAGATAGCTGAATCAGCCACGCCGGAAGCGGCAAATGAGAGAGTTGTAGCGGCTGAAAAAAGAGAATTTACCATATCAGATGAAACATTTTCTAAAGAAGTCTATGAGGAGATAACATCAAGTAAATTAGATGTTAAGGAAAATGCGTTTGATGCTAGTTTTGCTGTAAGCAGCGGTATTGGCGAAGAGATTTCAACAAGTTATGATAAATATAGTGTGGGCTTCTCGCTTATTGGAGCAAATAAAAAGGCGGCCAATATAGTTGAAAATAGCGTGCCAGAGGATGCCTCGATATTATCAGCTTTAGTTTTACCGAATGTATCTTCAACAGTGGAATACAAAGAAGTGCTTGGTAATGTTGACTTGCAGTATATGATCACAGGCAATGAGATAAAAGAGACAATATTAGTAAATAGCACAGCTCAGGAATATGTTTATTCATTTGCGTTAAATTTAAAAAATCTAACGCCGATACCGAATGAAGATGGCTCGGTGTCGATTATTGACAGTATAACAAAAGAGGAAATATATCTTATTCCGGCACCGTTCATGTTTGATGCAAACAATGTCTACAGTTCAGATGTAGAGTATAAGCTCGAAGAAAAATCGGGGAAATATATACTTACCGTTGTTGCAAGCGCGGAATGGATTAATGATTCAGCTCGAACATTTCCTGTTTCAATCGATCCGTCCTTATGGCTAACAAGGACAGGGCAGCCGAGCTTTGACTTGAGTTATATCTGTGCAGGATATCCTGATGACGCACATCCGTGGACAACGATGTATGTTGGATATGATAGCTATTTAACTTGGGAAAATAGGACATTAATGAAGCCAACGCTTCCGACGCTCCCATCAAACAGCGTAATTGTTAATGCAAGCTTCTATTTGTGTCAGATAGGGTACAGCAATATTAGTACTTCTATGGAAAATATGCATATTGAAGCGCATCAGCTGACATCATCATCAAACATATTACGGGCAACATGGAACAACCCGCCGAGCCATAGTTCAGAAATTATTGATTATAAAACAGTATCATCAAGCACAAGAGGAACATACACCGGCTGGGATATAACCAGGCTGGTAAAAAAATGGTACTCCGGAACAGCGCCAAACTATGGAATAATGCTGAAAGCAACTGATGGGTCTACGATGAACTCTTCACGTGCTGCAAAAGCTGACTTCTATAGCTACGGCAATATACCAAAATTTGTAATACATTACAGAAATAATGTTGGACTAGAAGAATATTATACATATCAAGCGCAGGATGTTGGTCGAGCAGGGACGGCATATGTTAGCGATTATAACGCACAGCTGACACTTGTGAAAAATGACTTCACAAATACAGGCGCCGCAACCTTTTCCTTGGAACACGTATATAATTCCACCATTTCTAGTATGGATTTCACAGCAAACACAGGAAATATAAATACAGCCGATTATTCTCAAATGCTTATGGGGTATGGCTGGAAGCTTAGTGCGCAGCAAACTATTGTTGAGCGGACATTTAAAGATCAAGATGACGCAAACAAAACTTATTTGGTGTATAACGACGCAGATGGCACAGAACACTATTTTTCGCCGACATCAAGCGGCTCGACCACATACGAAGACGAAGATGGGTTGAATCTGAAAATTCAAAAAATTAGCTCAACACAGCATAAATTAACTGATGATGTAGGCAATTATATTGAGTTTTACAATGGTAAGATGGGGCTGTTCTGTGATACAAATGGGAATAAGATATACTTTGTTTACAACAATGCATCAGCGTCACTCACAGGAACGGCATGGCAGCCAACCAGCGCAGGAAGCAGTCGGCTGTTATGCATAAAACAGCTTAATAACGGCGAAAGTACACCTCTGACGCTTGCGACTTTGGTGTATAATAATAATGGGTATCTAAGCTCCATTACGGATCAGGCGGGGTGCGTAACGTCATATTTATATTCTTCTGGGAGATTAACGACTGTAACGCATTATGACGGTACAACGGTGACATATACCTACGACGCAAATAATAAGATGCTTTCGGCAGCAGATAATGAATTGCGCTATAAGATTAGCTATACATATAGCCCATCAACTGGAAAAGTGGCGAGTATTAAAGAATACGGGAACGGCTCGTTGGGAAATTCAATTAATGTGAATACAACAGTTGATGGGTTCACAGAATACCGCGTAATAGGAAAAGATCGATCCTTTAATACAACAGACGATATTTTATCATATTATCTATTTGATTATGTTGGTCGTACAATAAATTCTTATAGCACAACAAATGCGGGAGACATTATTGGAGCAGAGAATGCTGTCTATACGAAAAACACAGGAACGACGAAAACAAATAATAGAATGACCACAGCTGCGGTAGTCGGGGTTTCTGCCGTTAACATAATCAAAAATGGTGGTATGGAGTCCGATTCATATTGGTCGAAGTCTGGAACCAGTGGGACGGCATCCCTGTCCTATACACAGCCGAGGACTGGGCAGCGATCAATGAGCGTTTCAAAGACCAGTGGTCAAACGGGGACTATAACGTACACACAGACTACTGAAACATTACCGGCAGGAACATATACCTTCTCCGTCTATGTTAATACCACAGGAGTAACTAATTTCACCGGAAGTGGGATATCAATAGGAGCAACACACAGCAACACACATTATCCGTACACATCATATAAAGTAATCAACTCCACCTCCGTTAACGATGGATGGACAAAGATTTCAGCAACGTTTAAGTCGACAACAAGCGGAGCGTTCAACTTAAGTATATCTTTCACAGGGTATACGGGCGTTATCTACGTAGATGATGCGCAACTTGAATTAAGTTCTGGATCAAGTCGAGAAAATCTCCTTGAAAATGCGGGATTTGAAAACACATCAAACTGGCCAGTGAGCGCAAACACATTTTACAGCTCCGGAGATAAGCGGAGTGGAGCAAGGTCTCTCCAGATGAACGGCGCACCTGGAAGAATAACTTCTACGGATCAAGAAGTAAAAATTAATCTAAGCGGCAAACAAACATATGTTTTATCCGGCTGGGCTAGGGCAAGCTCCATACCCACAAATGGTGAAGGTTGGGGATTTGCGCTACTTGCTTTGATAAAGTACAGCGATGGGACTACAGAAACACATGATGTCCAGTTTTGTTCCGACACTACAGAATGGCAGTACACAAGCAAAGCAATTGTGCCAAAACAGCCCACAAAGACTGTAGCATCGATAATTGTATATTGTCGATATGATAATAACGGCAATACAGCGTATTTCGATAATGTATCTTTAGTGCGTGAAGCGGCACAAACATATAAGTATAACACGAATGGAGATCTTGTTTCAGTGACATCAACAGGTGAAACTGATGAAACCTACAGCTATCAGGGTGCAAATTTAATGAGAACATTAACTGGCGCAGTTGGCACATATACATTCACATATGATAACAATAAAAATCTCAAGACTGTACAAAACGAAAAGGTTACACTGACCATGGCATATGACAATAAGGGTAATGCGACAGGGACAGTTCTTTCAGGAACGGGAGGAGATGGAAGGACATTAAATTCGTACAGCGAATACTACGGTTATAGTGGGAATCTGAAAACTTCCGAAACTGAAAACAATGGTGTAGTAACAAATTATATGTATGGTTCGGGAATGCATGTAGCAACAGGAACACCTTCATCAATTAGAGATGCACGAAATAATACGACGAACTACGATATTAATCCGTATAATGGTAGGTTAACGCTGGCATATATTAGTGGAAAGATTTCGCTTGACTATGGGTATGCTTATGGCGAGCTTAGCTCGTTAATACGCGGAGGATACGCACCAAATTCTTCAACAAAAGTTTCGCAGACATACATGTTCAACAGAAACATTTTTGGAGACATCACATCAGCGCAGGTGAGCGCATCTGGAGGAACTCAAACACTTGCCACATACCAATATTTCGGGCAAAATGGCCCAGTGAGCAGATTCACATATGGTAATAACCAATACGAGGAATATACATATGATAATCTTGAAAGGTTATCAAAATTATCATATAATAATAGCACAGGATATAACTATACCTACACTGGCGAAGGCGACCAGTATGAAGTTATATCGCTTGATTCAACGGAAAAAAATACGTATAGCTATGATTCAATTGATAGGATTGCATTAAATAATTTTTCAAATAGCTCAACCAGATTGACACAAACAGTACGCTATAGCTATACACCAAAAAGCCAGCCATATGGAGTTGGTGTTATAGCGGAATCGATAAATACGGGTAGAAATATAAATGTCTATGAAACTTATAATTACAATACGAATGGCACTATATCGCAGAAATATATGTTCACTGGCATACATGCCAATCTAACATATGACCACCTGATGAGACTTACACAACGGACGACGCAAGGCACATCATTTACAACAAACTATGCATACGTAAATAAAACATCGACAACAACTACGCCATTAATCTCAGCACTGACATATAAAAATGGCTCGACAACGTTACGCAGCTTTACATACCAGTATGACGCGATTGGCCAAGTCACAAGTGTGGCAGGGGAAGCAAGCTATACCTATGACGCACAAAATCAGATAGCAACTGAGACGAATACGACAGCCAATAGCAATTTCACATATGCGTATGATACATATGGAAATATCAGAAGTATCAGCCGCACGGGATCTGGAGGCGGTACCACTACATTAACGTATGGGAATACTAAATGGTTGGACCAGTTGACAGCTGTAAACGGCAGTTCAATTACGTATGATGGTGCCGGAAACCCAACAAAATACTACACTGGCGCCAATATGACATGGCAACGCGGCAGACAACTCGCCGCCTATGTGAGCGGCGGTACAACAACAGCCTATACGTACAATTCTGATGGATTGCGCATTCGCAAAAGTGTTGGCGGTACAATACATGATTATGTATTGGAAGACTCTCGCATAGTTGCCGACCTAACATCAGGGTCTTCGCTAATATTTGCGTATGATGAAACTGGTAGAGCACATAGCTTCACATATAATGGTACGTTGTACTATTACATAACGAATCTGCAAGGGGACGTTATCGAAATCAGGAATACTTCTGGCGCACAAGTCGCAACGTATGTATACAATGCCTATGGTCAGCTTCTATCTAGTTCAGGTACCATGGCAAATATAAATCCGCTTCGTTACCGTGGCTACTATTTTGACACAGAAAGTGGATTCTATTACCTTAATAGTAGATATTATGATCCAGCAATCTGCAGGTTTGTCAGCGCCGATACTACAGAGCTTATATTGACCCATCTTGATGATAGCTTATTCGCAACAAATCTTTACACGTATTGTCTCAATAGTCCTGTGAATTACTATGACCCTGATGGCGAATTTGCTATAACGGCTACGGTATTTATATCGGCAGCTATGATTGCGGCAATTATGGAAGCAGTGGTTTATACCGTGCTATTGGTGCTCATGGTTGTTTTGCTGGTTGAGGCTGCAGAGCATGTAAAAAACAAAAGACCATCCACTTGGCAAAAGCATACGGAGCCACGACCTGGAAGATTATCCGAAAAGAAAAGACAAGATCCAAAATGGGAAGATCGCAGCAACAAGAAGAAGGGCAATCAGCAGAAGGACAGCCCCAAGGCGAAGAAGGACAGTTCCAACAAGACGAAGGCAAGCAAATAAAGGAGTAATAAAAAATGTTTAGTGAATACCTTTTATCGGCAAAAACAAGCAACGACCCAATTTCTGTTTATACAAATAAGAACGATACAGACAGATTCTCTTTTGGCTTTATTCAGGATATATCAGAAGAGCATGTCCTTATTGAGTCTGTTTCGCCACTTGGATTTTATGATGGTTATATCATAAAGGAAAAGGAGGAAATATACCGGATTGACCGAATGGACAGCTACGGGAAGAAAATGCGCAAGCTTTTTTCTCTTCGCCAACAGTCCCATCAAATTGTGGAACGAAAGACAGACAATCTAATACTAAACTTAATGTATTTTGCAAATGAAAATCGTTTGGTGGTTACAATTGAGCTGTTTAATAGTGGTAGTTATGATTTACAGGGACATGTTGGGGTTATTCAAGATAACGTGGTTACAATTGAGAAACTAGACGAGAATGGAGCTAGTGACGGGAGTAGCGTGGTATCTTTAGCCGACATCACGATTATTAGTTGTGATTCAGATAATGAGATGGCGCTTAAGCTATTGGTTGACAATTCCTGATTTTCACGTTGAATGAAATAAACTAATATATTGGCAACAAGAACCTTCGCGCTATCTTTATTGATAACGTGGGGTTCTTGTTTCTGTAAAGACACATGTAGCGCAAGACGATTATGGATATTATAATTACACGTTGCGGCCTTTCTGGCACTGGATCCGCGCAGTGCTTTTATGCAACATAGCTAAATCAGAGAGGGGAAGTGTGAAATGACAGAATACATTCCCGCTGTGTTCCTGTTAGGTAATGCTGAACGTAAAGCGGCTCATGCACATAAAGAGAGGGCGTATGCAGAGCTTAATATTTATATATTGAAGAAGCTTGTTGAGCGCAGACGAAACAAAGACCAGGTACAGGCCGTCGTGCCGGCTCTCTCGCGGCGTGAACAAAGAAAAGCTGCATATAACGAGTATGTCAAATCAGTGCGCAAGCGCAAAAAGTACGTGAACGGCTTGGCGGCAACTTAAGTCGTGGCTCGTTATTAATTCCCAAATTAAATAGCAAAGGAAAAATTATTGGATGGAGCACCACGCCTTATCTTTCAAAAACAGATGCGGTTTCGATTGGTCTACAAATATACAAGGAAATCTTTGAAGCAGCCGCAACGAAAAAGCAGCTCGATAACGATAACTTTTGATAAAGGAGATGAAGTAATGGCACAGGCTCAAGATAAACACTGTGATGGGTGCGGATGGGCAGGCAATACCTCAAGTGATACTTGCCCTTCATGTCAACGTGAACTGGAAGACGATTAACATACTTAATTGATTAATAAACGCATTAATCCCCCGTCATATTAATGACGGGGGTTCTTTTTACGCCATATATAGGTTATAAATGTGTTACATCTAAAGGTGTTGCCCCACCGGTAACCTTAAAACCAAGTTTCTCATAAAATTTTATGCTTTCTGTTTTTTCAGCAATCAAAACGATATACAGGTAGTCGCTGTATTTTTCTCTTATCGATAGTGCAAGGTGCTTGCCTATGCCTAGTCCGTGATATTCAGGATCAACTAAAAGATAATGTATATATGCAGTTAGTTCTCCGTCATCAAGAGCATTTATTAATCCAACAAGCTTCTCGCCGTCCCACGCACTAAATACTGTTGATGACCCCGCCAATGCGCGAACAAGCCTCGCTGAATATCTGGCAGAAAGCCAACCAACCGAATCGAACAGCGCGAATAGTTCTTCTTCTGAAAATATTTTAGATTCTTTATAACTAATTTCCATTAAGTATCCCTCTGCCTTGCTTAATACGAGCTTTTAACGCCACATATCGTGTGACGCATTTAAACGCCATATAAGGCTTGTTTTGCATAATAATGCTGTATCACTTAGAGCCTCATAAAAGGAGCGCTGCGGCGCTCTGGTGAGGCGGTTTTTCTCAAATCGGCCTTTTTGCGCAATATTTGTATGCTGCATGTAGAACTTACCTATTTTTCAAGGTCTTTTGGCCTTTTCGGCGCCGGCTGCGTGCCGGCATTCCGCTTTTTGGCTTCGTCCGCTGCCGCCGCCATGCGGTCTTTCATATTTTTCGGCGTTTTCCCCGTTGCCGGCGCGGCCTGGGCGGGATCCGCTTTTTGTTCAAACGCTATTTCTGCTATCATAAGTTTTTCAAGCCGCTGCACATCGGAGAAAACAATCTTAGAACCTTTGTTTATGAGCAATCGAAGCTGCGCCATGTTTGATTGTACGACTTGTTGTATAGAATATTTAACCGGTACAGGGTTGCCCTTTACTGTGTGTATATGGTCTATGTACTGTTCAGTTATCGGGAACATGTTTTGCAGAAGAAAAGCGGATTTTTTGCCGCCATATTCACCCATTACAATTGTCAGGCATTTTCCATACCTTGCTTTTTGCTTATCATGTATAGCTTGAAACTTTTCAATTTTCGTACTCATAGGCACAACCCATAGCAGCCCTGTTTTTTTGTCCTGCAAGCAGAAATAGGTCGGCCTGTAATTTCCCGCTTCTTTATTTTGCATTAGGTTACTATCCTGAACCTTTGCAAAATAACTGTCTTTTATATGATACGCATAACCTGGCTGATATTTCATTTGTCCCACCTTTAAAGATATCGCCCTATCCGAAGATAGGGCGATATATATTTTTTTTTGGAGCCGATCATTTATTAGTCGCTAGCGGTAAGCGAACAATATTTTCGAGCCGATCATTTATTAGTCGCCAACGGTGGGCGAACAATATTTTCTAGTGAGTAGAGCCTCTTTGTACTCTGTGTTATTATTATACCTTATTCACTTAAATATGTCAATTGCTGTGCTATAACATATTGCTTATTTGTTTTGTAGTTTATACAAGTACAACCTGGAATTTGTCGGGTTAGCTTTGTGACGCCGTCCACTAAATTGTACGAATAATGTTATTTCTCGATGAGCGATTTAGCAATTTCAAAATCACCAATACCCATAGTGATCGATTTTTTTGGTGAATCATCATCACCGCTATGGTTTTTTGCAATTGAGGTTGCTGTTTTTTTTAATTCCTGAATTAGTCTTAAAGAGAAAGATATTGAAAGCTTAATTTCCGAGTTCACGTCCTCTTCAAAGCTGTATCTCCATTTTGCAAATCCATTTTTAATGGCTGATAGCTTTCGTACAAAGTCATTTTTGTCAATGCATCCTCCTTGCTGTGTTACGCCAGAGACTATTTCATTTTGTCGTGAAGAAGACAATTCTTTGAATAACGTGAATAAATCATGGCTTTTTCTAATACGCGGTTCACCATTGCCAGATGTATTGCAATCATGAACAAGCAAAAGTTTAAGGTACAATTCAACGGCAAATAGTCCATTTGCAGCAAGCACCGAATGTTGATCGACATCATCGTTAAAGCTATCAATATTCTTTTCGGCTATATCCGTGGTCTGACCATCAACATCTGCAAATAGCGAAGCAAACACAGATGCGAAGGAATTGGCGCTACGCCATATAGCCGGTATTCTATTGCGAGGAATTTCCACTTGGGTCATTTTAATTCGCCCCTCCAAATTCTTGTTTCTCTGTCCGTAATAGGGTTCTAAATACTGCCTTATTTCATCGTGTATATTGATTCACATTCTATATGTGCCTATAACCTTTCCGAATACTCTGAAATCATCGGTTTCTTTTATCTCTATTGACGCATATTTTTTATTTAGTGAGATCAGCTCTCCCCTGCCTAGTTCCTTTATATACGATTCCCCATTAAGCGCAAATACGCCTATTTCGCCATGCTCTAGTGTAGGCTGCTCGCGTATAAATACAATCTGTTCATCATAATATTTTGGTTCCATACTGTCCCCGCGCACACGCACCGCGTAACTGGTCTCGGACGGTATTATATCTTCGGCTGTTATTTCTTCGTAATCAGAACTCAAAAGATACATGCCGGCTCCCGCAGATACAGGGATATCATAAAGCCGAAATATTCTCGGCTCACTTGACAGATTTTTTGTCGTAAACAGAGGTTCTCCTTTTAGCATTTCTACAAGTCTTTTAGCATGTGCTTTGCCATCGGCGTTTAAGCCGTCTAGCGGAATACCTGGCGTGGGGATTCCCGCTATGCCGGTAAAGGCAAGTCGTATATCCCCTACTCCGTATAAGTCGCATAAGGCAAAAAATTCATCAACACCGGGTTTTCGTCTGCCGGTTTCCCAATGCGAAACGGTGTACTGATATGCAACAAAACCAAGAGAGTTAAGATAGCTCACGACTTCGGGCTGTGTTAATTTTGCCTCATTACGAAGAGTTCTAAGTCGTTCATGTAATTTCATCCGCTCACCTCTGCCTAAATTATATCATAAGGACTATATTAAGTAAAGAAAAACATGCCGTATATGCATATTTTTTTGTTTACAATATCATCACGGCATGTTAATATGTCCATACGATGGTAGTGGGGTGATTTTAATATGGGTAAGAGAGTTATATTTCATGTGGATATAAATAATTGCTATGCAAGTATTGAAATGCTACATCACCCGAAGCTACGCGGACACCCTGTAGCTGTTGGCGGCAGCGTAGAATCACGGCACGGAATTATTCTTGCTAAAAACTATGAGGCTAAAGCATTCGGCATACAAGTAGGCAATGCAATATGGGAAGCGCGGCAGAAGTGTCCAAAACTTATTGTTGTACCGCCGACATATTCACTATATAAGCGTGTAAGCCAGGACTTCAAAGCTATACTCCGCGATTATACGAACCAGACAGAGAGTTTCGGAATAGATGAAGAATGGATGGACGTTACCGGCACGAACAGCTTAATTAACTCCGGAGCTGAAAGGCTTGCTAACGAAATTAGGGAACGTGTGTACCGTGAAATCGGCGTTACTGTTTCTATCGGTATTGCAAACAATAAGATATTTGCAAAGCTCGGCTCTGATATTAAGAAGCCAAATGCATGTACGTTGGTAACGGATGATAATTATAAAGATGTAGCATGGCCTCTGCCGGCAGAAGATTTGCTCGGCGTTGGACGTGCTACTAAAAGCAAGCTTTATAGATATGGCATTAGAACAATAGGCGATTTAGCAAATACTGACCCTTCTGTGCTGCAAAACTGGTTAGGAAAGTGGGGGCTTATTCTTAGTTCATTTGCAAACGGCCTTGATATTTCGCCTGTAGACGCTTCAAACAGGCACAAAGATGTAAGCGTTGGAAATTCCACTACTACACCGCGAGACTTGGAAAACGAATCTGACTGTTGGCAAGTGTTCCTCAACCTTGCTGAAAGTGTTGCAGAGAGAGTACGCAATTTAGGATTTAAGGGAAAGGTAATCGAAATATCCGTTAGAGACAACAAGCTAAATGGTTTTATTCGGCAGCGCACACTTCCCTCACCTACTAATCTTTCAATAGAAATGGCTGAAATGGCAATGATATTACTCCGTGAAAATTATTTATGGGAAAGGCCGCTGCGCAGCATAGGCATACGTTGTACCGGCTTCGTGCCTGATGATCTGCCTGTGCAGCTCTCCATCTTTGATGAAGGGCGGCGCGAAAAGCTAGAGACGATAGAGCGCACTATTGACAATATCCGGTATAGATTCGGACATTATTCAATTGGCAGAGCTGCTTTGAGCCTAGACAACACTCTTGGTTGGATTAACCCGATTACAGAACATACAATTCATCCATCCGGTTATTTTTAAGGAGCTTACTTTATGGAGAGTAATTTACATGATTATCTTATAAATGATAATAAGGTTTATGTTGATGTTACAGAAATCAGAGATAAGACCGGAAATATCAAGCCGATAAGTTTCATCTGGGAAGATGGAAAACTATATGAAATAGACCGGATAATTGATGTGCGCCCAGGACACAGCTTAAAAGGCGGCGGGTATGGGATCCGGTACACTGTTGAAATTCGCGGCAAACAAAGCCAAATGTTTTTAGAAATGAATCGTTGGTTTATCGTTAAGAAATAAAAAGCTGCGGAGTTGGCCTAACAACTCCGCAGCTTTGCGCATGAAAAAATTGCATAAAAACTTTACTTACGCTTATATTATATCCTACATCGTTAGATATGACAATTATTAGTTATTCCCTGCTTTTTATATCTCAATGTCTCGCCTTGTCCGCTGCGGATCACGCGCCGGCGCTGCCGAGTGGATCTCTTTTACAAGCTGCTGCGCCTGTCGTATTGCGATGAGCCTACTCATGATATCTTTTAATGAGCCTGATATTTCGGATACCTTCACGTCCTGGTCTTTTACCAGGGCGATTACTTTTTCTACATCGACGTTTGTATTTACGCCTAGCTTTTCTAGCTGTGCCTCGGCATGAGCAAAAACCCTCAACTCACTTTCATATCTGCTCTCATATTTCTTTCTTGTAAACACCGTCTGCTTTGCCGCTGCCTCTTTATATGGCAAATAGTCCTTATAAGCTATAAGATACTTCGCAGCTTCTTTATACTGCCTGCTCTTTTCAGAGAGCGTTTTCATTGTTCCCCTGGCTTCTTTTGCCTTTTCTGAAAGTGCATCAACCCGTACATCAAAATCGTTTTCGCCGGTTATCCCTTCTTGCCGTATTGTCATTAGTGCTGCGGCAAGCTCCTTTGTCGCCGCAAGCTTCGTTTCACGCGCTTGCCACTCCACTTTTTTATCATACGAAGAAAACGCCGGCTGCGCTCCCCCGTTCCTCGCGGATCCTTGCTGGCCTGTTCCCTGCTCTGCTGATAACCTGGGCGGCATTTTCTTTTTCGTCTCTGCTAGCCGTTCTATAATACGTCCTTTGGTGTAGTCCTCGCCTATTCTATCGCCTCTGCATTTCCCTGCCCTGCCGTTGCTGCTAGTTACACCCTTTATGTGAAATGTGATTCTCGCTCCTTCAAGGATCTCTACGCCTTTTTTATCAAGTACAGCCTTAAAGCTCTCATAATCCGCAGCCTCATTTATCGCTTCATCTATATGCTGCTTTATTTGGGCTTTCCATGAGGTTCCCGCTTTTTGATGCGCCCACTCATAATGTGTCGCGCTCCTATTTTTTAAATTCGGCTTTTCTATTACATACAAGCCTTGTTCTGCGCATAATTTATCGCTTACCTCTCGCAGTTGCCCGGCTACTTTGTAATTATCATATTTTGAATAATCGTAAAATGACGTTGCATTAAATATAATATGATTATGAATATGCCCTTTATCTACATGCGAAGATATTACATATTCGTACTTCCCTTTTAAAACTTCATCTGCCCATTTCTTTCCTAGTTCGTGTGCTTCTTCCGGCGTTATTTTATCGCAAGGCGCAAAGCTTTGTATCATGTGATAAGCGAGATTATTCGCGCCGCCAGTTTTTGTGTAATCCCCTTTTATTTCTCGCGCCAATGCTGCCGTCATTCTAAATTCTATTGATGCGGATAGTGGATCTACATTATATCCGGAAACTAGTATTTGTGCTTCTGTCTTTTCCGGATTCTCTATATAATCAAGCGCTTTATTAAGCGTTGTTTTTATTCCGTGTATTCGTGTATACGCCATACTCTTATTCCTCTATCATTTTTACCAGGCGTTCTGTTACTGCTCTTTTTACGTTATAGTAATAGCTCTGCAAATCTTTAATATCCTGCTCGTAAATGCTCCTTGTCTCATTTACTCTTAGCGCGATCTGATTTATGTTTCGGGCAAGGTTAGCAAGCTCCTTTGTCAGAGCTTTCATTTCCTTAAAATCACGTTTTACAATATATCCGTCAAGCAACATCTTTCGCGCATACTGCGAAAAATTATTTGTTCCCGCTTGCAGCATTTTATCTTTTATTAATTCTTTCTCTTCTTCGGTGACGTTAATCTCCAATCGCACCGGCCTATTCCTTTTCGACATATCTCTTTTCCTCTTAGTGCAGTAGCAAGCTTAATATCCACGGCCTCAACACGAACAAAATGACGGCACCACCACCTACGCATATAGCCCAAACGATGCCAATACTGCCAATACGCCGGAATAAATCTTTCTTTCTTTGGCTCTCTGCTTCCTCTAAGTCTGATACCTCATTGATAATTTTTCCTATAGTCACAATTGAAAAGCACACTAAAGCAATAAATATAAGAATTACTATTACTATTGACGCTCCGTTGCAAAATTTTGTAATTTGATCTATGAGTTCTGTGTTCATTTTGTACCGTCCTTTCTTTCTTCATCTGGGGGTTTGGGGCGCAGCACCAAGTATACAAAAACGAAAATACCACCATGTGTATTTTTTTGTTTTTGCGGGAGTGTCCGGACACTCCCTTTGCTTGTTATCCTTCGTATGAC
>JGI994J12354_10000511_pt1 | contig 38573 bp, 33 predicted proteins | sample IntmicLarv3ML3BL_FD_12354 | JGI IMG/M metagenome (IMG submission 12354) | reverse complement strand
AGCAGGTGCCCATGCCGCGGGCAACAACAGCGGCGTGCGAGGTCATGCCGCCGCGGGCTGTGAGGATACCCTCGGCCGCGACCATGCCCTCGATATCTTCGGGAGAGGTTTCAAGGCGGACAAGAATAACCTTCTCGCCCTTATCGGCCCATGCCTTGGCATCGGCAGCTGTGAACACCACGCGGCCGCAGGCAGCGCCCGGAGAGGCGGCCAGACCCTTTGCTATGACGTTGGCCGATTTTATGGCTTTATCGTCAAACTGCGGATGGAGCAGCGAATCGAGCTGCTTGGGATCGACGCGCATAACAGCCTCTTCCTCGTCTATCATGCCCTCTTTCACGAGGTCAACAGCGATTTGCAGCGCGGCAGCAGCCGTGCGCTTGCCGTTACGTGTCTGGAGCATGTAAAGCTTACCGTTTTCAATGGTGAACTCCATATCCTGCATATCTTTATAATGTTTCTCAAGACGGTCGGCTATTTCAGCAAACTGCTTGTATACTTCGGGCATATCCTTAGCAAGCTCGGAGATGTGGTTAGGGGTACGGATGCCGGCCACAACGTCTTCGCCCTGAGCATTGATGAGATATTCGCCGTAAAGGGCGGCCTCACCTGTTGAGGGATCACGCGTGAAGGCCACGCCTGTACCCGAATTGTCGCCGCTGTTGCCGAATACCATGGCCTGCACGTTTACGGCTGTGCCCCAAGAATAGGGGATGTCGTTCATGCGGCGGTATACGTTGGCGCGGGGATTATCCCAAGAACGGAAAACGGCCTGAACCGACTCGAGCAATTGAACTTCTGGCTCTGTCGGGAAATCGGAGCCCTTTTGCTCGCGGTAGTAAACCTTAAAGCGTTCGACCATTTCTTTCATGTCGTCGGCCGTGAAGTCTGTATCCAGCTCTATGCCGCGCTCTTCCTTCATTTTGTCGATGATGACCTCGAAGTTCTTTTTAGGAACCTCCATAACAACATCGGCAAACATCTGAATGAAACGGCGGTATGAATCGTAGGCGAAGCGGGGGTTGTTCGTTAATTTGGCAAGCCCTTCAACCACGACATCGTTAATACCGAGGTTGAGTATCGTGTCCATCATGCCGGGCATGGAAGCGCGGGCGCCCGAACGAACAGAAACGAGAAGCGGGTTTGTGGGGTCACCGAATTTTTTGCCGGCGATTTCTTCCATCTTCTTGACGCCCTCGCGGATTTCGTTGATGATGGAATCGGCAATTTTCTTGCCATCGTCATAATAACGGGTGCAGGCCTCTGTGGTTACTGTAAAACCTTGGGGAACGGGCATTCCCAGGCTAGTCATTTGGCCCAGGTTGGCGCCCTTGCCGCCCAGAAGGTTTTTCATTTTTTCATTGCCCTCGGAGAACAGATAAACATACTTTTCGCTCATTGATCTTTTTCCTTCCATATTTAAATTTTTTGTAAAAACATACTCATACAAACCGCACTGCGTTTCGGCAAAACGGTTTCAAGGATTATTATATCAATTTTTGCCTGTAAATACCATTGTAATACATAGCGAACATGTTCGCGAATAGCCGATAACTTTGTGGATATTTACCAATTATTGTTTATGGTCGCAAAGAATTCAAAATTAGTTCATTGAAATTCTCTCGGGATTATGGTATATTGATTGTGTTTGAAAATGCTGGAGGTGCGGATTTGGTTCGGCTGTTTAAGGAGCGTCCCTATGGGTGGATATTGCTTTTTTATCCCTTTCATCCTTTGTGGTATTTTTTGATACAACAATCGGCGGCAACGCCCCGTAATGTTCATTCTATACTTGACGACATGATTCTGTTCAATGAATGGTTTGCTTTGGCATATGTGTTTTGGTATGTTTTTATGATAGGCGGGCTTTTGCTGCTTTTATTATGGGCCGAACGCCGAATTTTTCTGCGCACGATAGCCCTGCTGTATGCCGGAATCGCTATATGCCTTATCACACAGGCCGCCTGCCACACCGCTATTGACTACCGGCCGGCCGCGGAAAGCCTGACAGGAAACCCTTTTGCCATATGGGTTGTTAAGCTTATATATGGTTTTGACAAGCCCTATAATGTTTTCCCTTCAATACACTGTTATGGCTCTTTGGCCCTGATGATGGGCTTTTGGCACACGCGCATGCCTTGCAAATGGCTGCTGCGCATAGTTATCAGCGTTATGGCATTTACGATTTGCTTTTCTACACTGTATATAAAGCAGCATTCCTCGCTCGATTTTATTGCGGCGATGGGCATAACGGCCGTTTTGTATCCGCTGCTGTTTATTCCGAAATGGCAGATGTTTGAAAAGGACGGTCTTTCTGCCGTTTCAATGAGGGGCAAGGTTTTCATTTCTGCCGTTTTTCTTGCAGGGTTTACTTTGGTTATATCGACGATAATCTTGCTTACAGGCGGGTTTGCGGCCTTTTAGGCCTGCTTGAAGTTTTTTTGTGTTTTCATAGCACAGTCCTGTTTTAGGGACTGTGTGAGATGTATAATATTGGTAGAAAATAAAAAAAGGAGTTTTTTACCATGAACGGTTTTGTTATTCAAAGTGCATTAGAGATTTTAATAGCTGCCGCCATTATACTGGGCTTTTTCTTTGAGGATAGACTCGTGCGGCTTGAGCGCAGGCTTATGCGCAAGCTCAGGCGCCGCCTGACTAGGCGGCTTAACCGGCGTTTGGCCAAGCATGACCATTCCTTTCGTACGGCACGCTCCGCGCAGGAAAACGCCGTGATGCGCCGTCCTGTATCTGAATGGCGGGCTTCTTAGAAAAATAACCGTCCCCGCTTGAATAGCAGGGACGGTTTTGCTTTAACGAGGGTTTTGTTTGGGCGGAGCGGGATGGCCGGGATGCGCGGCTTAGTTCATGAGCTCTAAGGGGTTTACCCATTTGCCGCCGCGCTTTACGGCAAAGTGCAGATGCACCGGGTCGCTGCCCTCGCAGGGGATTTTTCCTATGCCGCCTATCTGTTTACCGGCCTCGATTCTGTCCCCTTTTTTTACAGTTACGTCTTTATCCAGCCCAGAATAATAGGCCGTTGTTCCGTTGCCGTGGTCTATAACCACAGTCGTGCCCCATAGGGCGTCTGTGTACACCTCGGTTACGCTGCCGGATGCTGCCGCCTTTACCGCCGCGCCCTCCTCTGTTTCTATATCTATCGCCTCATGCAGCCGGAAATCCTGATAGGTTTCGGAAAATTGCAGCTCTGTTGAGGAAAAGGCCTTGATTATATCGCCCGTTACCGGCATGGCCAGCTTGCTTTGCGGCTGCGCGGAGGATGGTGGCGCCGCGTTTTGGGAAGTGTCATTTCGGGAGGAGGCCGGCGCTTGCGATGCGGGCGCGCTGAATCGGCTGCTGGGCACGGGGAGGCCGCTTACATTTCCCGCAACCTGCCCGGCTGACGAGGGGTCGAACGGCTCGATGCTGATATATCCGGAATCGTTTTGGCCGAGAGGACCTTCTTCAATAGGGCTATTAAAGCCCGCCACAGCGGCCCATGCCGCCGCGCCTATGGCCAGCAGGCATATTCCCAAGGCCAGGTAAAACCCTTTGGATTGTAAAAAGGTACCGAATTTTGTCTGCTCAAACTTAATTTGACTCATTGTGATGCTCCAATCTTAGCGAATATTAAGGTGATACCGGCACACATCCGGTACTGGCTGTTAACTGTAGTGTTGCCCTGCCGTTGCAGCATTATGCCGCGCAATTGAAATTTTTTTGATTTTTATGCAACAGTTTGACAAAATAAATGCACTTATATAATGTGAGATGTCTGATATAGGTGAGTGCTGTGGTTTTTGGCAGGCCAAACAAACTTCATTACCGGGATCTTAGGCCCGCATTGCCGGCCTATTATTGAGATGTCATCTTGAAACAGGGGTGGGTGAGATATAACATGCCGGAACCCATTAATTCTTCAGAGCTTTTTGCCGCAGACAAGGAGGCGCTGTTTACGCAGCTCTATTCTGCCGTATGGCAGGATTTGTACCGTTATGCCTATTATGTGCTGGGCAACCGCATGGATGCCGAGGATGCAGTGCAGGAGGCCGCCCTGCGCGGATACAGCGGCCTGCATAACCTGCGGGGCATAGAAAGCTTTAAGGCCTGGATGTTTAAAATTCTCAGTGTATGCTGCAAACGCAGGCTGACACAGATAATAAACATACGCCAAGCCGAGCAAAGCGATGAGATTTTGGCCACTGTGCCCGCGGAAGACACCGACTTGACCCGCGCCATTGAATTGCGCGAGCGGCTGGCCGAACTTCCGCCCGACGATCGCGGCATTGTCGTTTTGAGCATTGTCGGCGGATACAAAAGCAATGAGATTGCCGCTGTGTTTGACATAAGCCCGGGCACGGTGCGCTCAAGGCTCAGCCGCGCGCTGAGCAAGCTTAGGGTTAGTATTGAAAGGGAGGAAAATGTTATATGAGTATTTTTGATAATTTTTTCAGCAGCGGAAAAAACCGTGCTGACAAACAAAATTTATATACAAGCAAACAAATTAATGAGGCCCTGCGCCCTTTAGAGCGCAAGGAGGGCATACCGCTGAGCGTATCGCCCGCGGCTATAAGCCATATGATATCGCGGCAGAAGGATATGCCCGAAAGCGCAGCCGGAAACGAGCCCGCCGCCCCAATTAAAAAAAGCCGCATGGCGCGGAGCATTATCAGTATCGCCGCGGCGGCGGCCGTGCTTATCACAGGGGCTATAGTATATCAAAGCATGCCCTCGATACTGGACGGCGGCAACCTTGTTTCGCGCATGATGCTTGATACAAAGGTACCGGCGGCCGTTCACTATTCGGTCAATCCTGAGCTTTCGCCCGGCGATTACAGCCAGGTTTACGACAAGCTGATTTCTATAGGAATGGACAAGGCGCAGGAGGGCCCCGGCTGGTTTGAGCGCGTTTTTGGTGGATGGGGATTTAACGGAGCGCAAAAATCCACCGACAATGCCGAGGGCGGTATTTTGGAGGACGATGCGTTCGACTATGAATTAAACAAAGGGGATGTGCCGCAGGCGGCGCAGTCTCAGGCTGCAAGCGAAGCGACAAACAGCAGCCAGAACGGCACATCTGATGAAGATAAAGAAACCGACAAAAAGAGACCCGCCACATCCGATGACGACTATGGCAAGACCAACGAGCAGGTTGAGGGCGTTAATGAGGCCGACATAATAAAAAACGACGGCAAGCACCTCTATTATCTTCACAATAACGGTTATGGCATGACCTATATAGCCATTATCAGCGCCGGCGCTGACGGCAAAATGAAGGAACTCAGCCGCACGCAGGTCTTGGTTAATGGCAGCCAGATACAATCACAGGATATGTATATATACAACGACTATCTCGTTGTTATCGGCGCAGTGGCTCCTAGCTACGAAGGCGGCTCTGTTTCATCGCGCGATCCCATGGATTACAGCGAGAGCACCGTGGCCGTGATTTACGACATTTCCGACCGCGGAAACGTTAAAAAGCTGCGCACATACATGCAGCAGGGGCGCGCCGTGTCTACGCGCATGATAGGCCGGCATATATACCTTGTCTCTGACTACACATGTATACCTGAAAAGCCGCTGACCAAGGACAATATAGATCAATATCTGCCGCGCATAACGGGCTTTGACGGCAACATGAATCTTGTGCCTGCGGGCGATATTGCTATTATGCCCGAAGTGAAGATGCCGCGGTATGTTGTGGCCAGCGCTATAGATATTACCGCCGAGGAAAAGGTGAGTAAGCTGGCTATTTTGGGCGGCGGCGAGCAGGTTTATGCTGCTATTGACAACCTTTTTGTGGCCGCGGGCGGAATCGGCGGCAGCGGATACGAGCCTGTGACCGATATTATGCGGTTTTCCATAGAAGATTTTAAGATAACCATGTGTGCCTCCGGCCGCGTGAACGGATATATTATTAACCAGTTTGCCATGGATTACTACAAGAATTGCTTCCGCATAGCTACAACCACCAGCGGCAGCGAGCTTTACAACAATGTTTATGTGCTAGATTCTGGCTTGAAACAGATAGGCGCTGTTACCGGGCTGGCCAAGGGCGAAACCATAAAATCGGTTAGATTTAACGGCGACATCGGCTATGTTGTTACCTTTCGGCAGACCGACCCGCTATTTGCCATAGATTTTACCAACCCGGCCAAGCCCGTTGTGCGGTCGGAGCTGAAGATAACCGGATTTTCCACATATATGCACCCTGTTGACGACACCACCATGTTTGGCATAGGTGTGGGCGGGGATGAATGGGGCGGCACCTTTGGCACGAAAATCACGCTGTTTGATGTTTCTGATCCCGATAATGTGTACGATATTAAAAACATGGTGCTGGGCAGCTATGGCTCATACAGCCAGGCCATAAACGATCACAAGGCCGTGACCTATATAGAAAAGAGCAAGCTGCTTGTGATTCCTGCGACCATAGAAATTCCGGGAGACAACGGGTATGCTGACGTTTTCAAGGGGTTTACCGTTATCAAGATGGATCGCAATGACATGCGTGTGCTGGCCTACATCACGCCGGCTATGCGCAATTCCGATGTTAAGGGCCAATATGTGCTGGATGCGCTTTCGGTTGATTCGGCGGCACGCTCGACCTATATCGCTGGTGCACTGTATTTGATACAGGGCAACACTATTATGTCGGTGTCTATGAGCGATTTCACATTGATAGACAAGATAGTGTACGAGGCGCCCGGTTCTGTTGATTCCCGATATTATGAAAAGATGGCCTTTATGACCGTGTTTAACACTAAGAGAAACGTTATCGCGGCCGGAACAAAATCGTTTGGTACTAAATTGGCCGATCAATACGGCAGTTTTAATCCAAATGCCGGCTATGACGAATTTAATGATGCAGATGTTTCCAAGCCGTCCGGCGGCTGGATAGAATTAGAATAGACTGCAGTGGAAATTTTAATTTAAAACCAGCTTAACGCAGGCGCGGCCTCAGAGGTTTGACCTCAATCCCCATTATAAATCCCCTGCCGGTACATAGTGCCAGCGGGGGATTTGCGTTGTTTGAAAATATGGGGGTACGGCGGAAAGGGCTATTGTTCGGGCGGGGCCGATAGGCCCTTGCGCCCTCGGTGCTTAGTTATACAGCTTGGCCGCCTCGGCCATAACCTTTTTGGCTATTGGCATGGCAACGCTTGCGCCGCTGCCCGCATCTTCAACCACAACGACAAAGGCAAGCGGCGTTTGCGGATTTGACGAGAAGCCCACAAACCACGAATTTGGCTTTTTGCCGGATACTTCGGCCGTACCCGTTTTGGCACATACATCCATGCCCTTGAAATTGCTGTCGCCGTATTCGCCCGTCACTGCCGCGCGCATGAGCGCGGTGAGCTTGTCCGCCGTTTGTTCAGAAAAGGTGCGGGTTTCGCTGCCCTTCAAATTTATATGCGTGGGCATGCCAAGGGATGAGGTTATGCTATCGATATAATAGGGGCGTTTGGCGCGGCCGCCGTTTGCTATGGCGCCCATAAGCACCAGATACTGATAAGGATTGCAAAGGTTATCGTTTTGGCCTATGCCTGCCCATGCCACATTGACATCGGCAGCGCCGCCAAGGCTGAACCGGCCGGCCGCCGTGGATATTCCGTCCACAGCGTAGCTTTGGGTTACGCCGGCCATACCGGCATATTTTTCCAGTGTTTCGGGGCCGAGCAAAAGCGCTATCTGGGCAAAGGCGGCGTTGCACGATTTTTCAAAAGCTTTTTCAAAGCCGATTTTGCCATGATTGCCTGAGCAATTTACCCTTTCGCCGTTTACCGTGTAATACCCCTTGCATTCAAATGTGCGGCTGTATATATCGGATATGTTTTCTATGGCGGCGGCCGACGTTATTATCTTAAACACCGAGCCGGGAGTATACAGCCCGCGGAGCAGCCGGTTTAGATACACGCCGTCGTATTTGATGGGGTCTTTTGAAAAATCGGGCACATTATCGGGGTCGTATGTTGGTGTGCTGACCATACAAATCAGCTCGCCTGTTTTATAATTATACACGCCTACAGTGCCCTTATGATTGCCCAGCGCGTTGTACGCGGCGGCGCAGGCGGCCTTATCCAGCGTTAGGGTTATATTAGTGCCGCTGTCGCGGCCGGCATAAACGCCATTTAAAAAATCGTAGCCTATAAACTTCAGGCGGTGAGATTCTAGCACACCCGTGCCTATTTGGCCTTCGGCATCGCCCACTGTATGCAGCGTAGCCATGCGCAGCTTTTTATCACCGTTATATTTGCTTTTTGTGTTTGACGTATCATAAAGAGGTGTGCCGTCGCGCATTTCAATGCGGCCGGGACTTAGCAGCTCGCCGTTTTTGTAAACGTTTTTATTGGCGGGATGCTGCACCCATGTAGATGCGTTGGCTGCATACTTATAGGCAAATATTCCCGAACAAACCAAAAAATACAGGGCAACAATGCTTAGTATTTTGGCGCGGTTTCCTATACGTTTCATCGTTTATTGCCCCCCTTTACAAGTACGGGGCCGACGGCCGCTTCCTCTTTGGGGCGCACATTGTTCAGTGCCGCCGAAATAAAGGCGAGCAGACCCCAGCTGGCCGAAAGGCTTGAGCCGCCGTTTGACACAAAGGGCAGGGTTACACCCGTTATGGGCAGTACATCCACCGTGCCGAAGATGTTAAGCGACGCCTGAAATATGAATAGCGCGGCGGCGGCGCAGGCCGTTATGACATAATAGGACGAGCGGGTGCTGCGGTGCGACCGTATGGCAGCTATCAAAAACAACAGGTAAACAGAAACTGTAAGGACGGCTATGATAAGCCCCCATTGCTCGCACAATACGGCGAACACCAAATCCGTATCGGCGGCGGCCACCGTTTTCAGAAAGCCGTTTCCGCCGCCAAGGCCCAAAAGGCCGCCCGAGGCTATGGCCATAAGCGCGCGGGTTTGCTGGTATCCGCCGGCCTTGTTTACATGATCCCAAACATGCCCCCACGCATCAAACCGCTTTGTGATATAGGGCTTATAGCTTATCAGCATCAGGCCGCCTAGGGCGGCCGTGATAACGCTGAGCACTATGGCGCGTAAGTCGCCGCTCGTGAGAAAGATAAGCACGATAAACGTGAAAAAGAATATCAGCGCCGTGCCGAAATCGCCCATTAAAAACAACAGCACTATGGTTAGCGTTGAAAAAATCATTAGCATGGTCAGGTTGCGAGTTGTGAGCAGCCATTCGAGCGTGGCTGCGCCGGCAAAAATGAACAGTATCTTGACAAATTCTGAAGGCTGCACGGTCATAAACCCCAGATCTATCCAGTTTCGTTGACCGTTTATATTGGTGCCCGCTACAAGGTTTACGGCCAGAATTAATATGGACAGCACGCCCATATACCGCCGCAGCTTCATCGCGAGGCCGAGGTTGCGCAGCAAAAGCGTCAGTGCGATAAATATAATCAGCCCCAGAAAAAGGGCGCCCATCTGCTTTACCAACGAGCCGGGCTTTGTGCCCGCCGTGGCGCACACGCCTATAGTTGTTAAGAAAAAGGCGGCCGTTTCGGCGCTGATGTTTTTAATGCGCAGCAGCATGGCCACAAACCGATAAATCCACGGCAGGACAGCTATAACAGAAAAGGCCGCGGCCAGCTTTACAAAATGCTCGTCTGGCACGGTGTTTGTAAACTGAATAAAGGCCCCTATCTGAAACAGATTGAGCAATATCAGGCAGCCCGTTACCGAGCCGGCCTTTTCGGGGTCCAGCAGGCGGGCCTTTATACGGGCCGCAAAACCGGGAGTACCCGTTTTTTGTTTTCGTATTATATCCCCCGCGTCGTGGCGCGTTGCTGGCATAAGCAGCATACATACGCCGGCTATGGTTATCTCGTCGCCTATCCCTATCAGGGTGTTTTCGTCGGGCTCTTCACCGTTTACCAGTATACCCGAACTCGAGCCTGTGTCGCGTATACGCCAGAGGCCATTTTCGGTTTGGGTGAGCACGGCATGCTGACGCGACACGGCAGCCAACGGAAGCACAACATCGCAGGCGCGCGAACGGCCTATTGTGGTTTCGTAATGGGTTATGGGCAGGCGGGTTTTTCCGTCGTCGATATCCAGCACGGCCAAAATATAGCTGTTTTTGTTATGACGGCGCAATTTGCGCGCAAGCTGCAAAAATATAAGCAACACCAGCGCGGCAAATACAAACCGCGCGGCGAGCAGATAGTTTTGCTGCCACAGCCTGACAAATTCGTCCATAAACGTCCCTTCTTTTGTATCTCATTTCAGAGAAAGACCTTGCGGCATTTTCGGGCGGGGCCAATGGGCGCATACTTTCGGCAATTATACTCCTATAAACTCCTGCAATATGCTGCTTTTGGGGATCATGTCCACAGGAATGGAGCAAAATTGCTCCATAATATCATGCATTCGGCGTGCCTGAGAATACCATTCCTCATGGGGCAACACCTGCTCCATATGTCCAACAAATACATTGCGGAACAGGCACGGCTCGTAAGCGTGTATGGAATTTATTGTATAATCGGCCGTGCTCTTATGCGGAAAAAGATAGTTTCGCTCGCCGTGTTCCACGCCGCCCCACAGTGAAAAGGTGTTTTGAGGCGTGGAATTGCGATACAAAAAGTCACGCGTTAGGCGGCGTACCAGGCGCACGTCGCGCCGGGTGATAACCCCTTTTGGCGTGAGAATATCATCCTCCACGCTGACATAAAGGCGCGTAACCTGATCGTGCGGCAGAAAATCAACAAACAGCGGGTTCATAGCATGAATACCCTCGACTATGGCTATATCATCACCGCCTATGTGTACCTCGCGGGTGTGTTCACCCGGCTTGCCTTTCATAAAATCAAACTGCGGGATATGGGTTGTGCCGCTTTGTATCAGCTCGTTCATACAATCGCGCAGCACGGGCAGGTTTAGGGCGTTTACCGTTTCGTAGTCAAGCTTTCCGTTTGGCATCAGCGGCAGCATATCGCGCCCTAAATAAAAATCGTCCAGTGATATCTGCGTGGCCATCACACCGCGCTGCTCAAAATAGCCCTCTAGCAGCTTGGCCGTGGTCGTTTTGCCCGAGCCGCTGGGGCCGGACAAGGCTATTATTTTGCGGCCGCCATGGCCGAGTATTTTCTCTGTGAAATCTTTAAGCATATCATGGTAGCCAGATTCGACCTCGCTTATAAATTCTTGCGGCCGTTCGGCTTTGAGCATTATATCTTCAAACTTCAGCATAAAATTCCAATATCCTTTCCTTGCGTCTCAGAATTTCATCAAACCGTGAGACATATTCAAAGGGGTATTTATAATTGAAAATACGCTCTATGAATTGTCCTGACGGCCGACGCAGCTTGGTTACGGCCGAGGCGCCGCAGCCTAATATAGTATGTGTTTCATCCATAATAAATACATTATATGCGCACTCGTAGCCCGGACGTGAAAACCCTGTGTTTTCCAGGTTGCCAACGGTTTTGCTCTGCCTATACAAATAATAGGGGCCGTATCCGGCCTGCTTCAGCCGGCTGTGCGCCATGCCCAGCTGCGTGGCAGCAAGCTGCGCGGCCGGCATACCGTTTTGATTATTATGCGCAGAGAGTAGGTGGTTATCGCCGTTTTCGCGCTGCAAAAAATTAAATTCGCTTGAGCGCTTTATGGCCAGAGTGTGCACCGTTACCGATTCGGGCGACAGCTCTATAATGCTATCTAATGTTTGGCCGAAGCTTTCTTCGCTATCGTGCGGCAGGCCGGTGATAAGATCCATGTTTATATTGTCAAGGCCGATGGCACGCGCCCTATGAAATGCGTCTATGGCCTGCTGCGCTGTGTGCGCGCGGCCCATGCGGCGCAGAACATCATCGTTTAGCGTTTGAGGGTTTATGCTTATGCGTGTGCAGCCGCTATCCTTTAAAACGCGCAGCATTTCATCGCTCAGCGTATCGGGGCGGCCGGCCTCAATAGTGTATTCCATAGTACCCGCCAAATCAAAGCGGCGGGCTATTGTATCGGTTACGGTTTTCAAATCCGCGGGGCTTATGGCCGTGGGCGTGCCGCCGCCGACATAAACCGTACGCAGGTGCAGGCCGAGCTTGTTTGCGGTATCGGCCGTATGCTCCAGCTCTTTGCAGAGCAGGGATATATATTCGGGGATGAGCTTTTTGGACTGCTGAACCGACTGGGACACAAAAGAACAATAGGCGCAACGCGTAGGGCAGAAGGGAATGGCTACATAAAGCGAAAAGGCGCCCTCGCCGCCGCTTTCCACGATCTTGTCCTCCAGCGCGCCAACATCGCGCAGTACGTTTATTTTTTTCTCGCTCACCAGCATGTTTTCAGCAAAATGCCGGCTTGCATATTGCTCGCCTCCGGCCAGACACATGCGGCGGAACAATTTTGCGGGGCGCACACCCGTGACAACGCCCCACTGCGGCCTGTGGCCGAAATATTCGCACAGCACCTCGAACAGGCAGACGGCGAGCAGCCGCTCGCATTCGTCACGCATATTGCCGTATTCGGGCGTTGCTCCGGGCAAAAACCGCTCTTCAAACATATTTGTCTCACCGGCGACAAGCCGCGCCGAAAGGAAAGCCCCTTCGGGTATGACCCTCTCGGGTGTGAACCGTACAAGTGAGGCCATGCCGTCTGCGGTGAGAGCCGGGGTTTCTTCCAACTTAACATGCGGCAAAAACAGCCGTATTATATGCTCGGCAGTGTATCGGAAGGGATGATTTATTTCAAATTTCATTCATTGCCTCTTTGAGGTACACGTTGGTTTTCAGCTCATGCAAAAGGGACGAGCCCTGACCATGGCCTGGATAAATATCACGTATATTTTTCATGCCGCCGATACGGCTCAGTGATTTTTTTAGTGTTTTATAGTCACCTGTGGGTAAATCGCAGCGGCCTATATCGCTCTGAAAAAGTGTGTCGCCCGTAAACATCTGATTATCGCAGCACAGGCATATTCCGCCGGCTGTATGGCCGGGAGTATGTACAATAGTGAAGGAGCTTTCGCCTAAATTAAAGGTGTCGCCGTCTTTAAGAAAAACATCTGCCATAACGGGTGTTTGGCGCATACCGGCACGGGCGGCCAGGCTTACATCGGGATCTGTCAGCCCTTCTGCGTCCAGCTCGTGGATACCGATAAGCGCGCCCGTATCAGCCTTGAGTGCGGCCACGCCGAGCAGATGATCAAAATGGCGATGGGTGAGTACTATGCGTTTTATCTTATCACGCCGGGCGCTGAGCGCGGCCGAAAGCCGGCCCATATACAGCGCAGGATCGATAACCAGAATATCCCCCGAGCTTTTATCCGTTGCGACATAGCAATTTGTTGTTACCGTGCCCAAGACATAGGATTCTATCAAAATGCCCATAAAACCACACCTCCGTTAAGCCCAGTTAAATTCATAAATATTATTTTTATTATACAACACGGTCCCGAAGAAAACAAGACAAATTCTTTTTGTTGCGGGGCGTTACAGACGCATATACGACGGGATTAGGGAGGCGTTTAAAAGAAATTTTAAATTGTGGACAAGTTTGGGTTGATATTGCGAGAATTTAATTGTATAATATGAAAGCGCTTTATGGCGCAAGAGTATATATCGAGGCGTGGCGAAGTTTGGTATCGCGCTTGGTTTGGGACCAAGATGCCGCAGGTTCGAATCCTGTCGCCTCGACCAATATGAGCCTGACCGCAATTTGCGGCTCAGGCTCTAGTTTTTTATTGGCCTTTGTATGATAGCCATGCATCTTTTACGTCAGCACCGGACAGTACGAGCCTGCCCGCAATTCGCGGTCAGGCTCAGATGTTTTGTTAGCTTTTCTATGTATGGCCACGCATCTTTTTGGTAAGTCCCGCACACTGAAAAAGTCGCCGTAATTGGCGGCTTTTTGCTTTAAAACCCGCATGGTTGAGCCATTTTTGTATTGATAAATGCTGTAAGAACACCCCTACCTTCAAAATGTAAATATTTTGTGAACAATTTATAGAGTTGCACAAAATAGTGTAACTTTTACCGTTTTTCCGCCTATGGGTGAGTGGACATTTATGTTCTCATCATTTAATAGGAGATGTTTACAAATGACAGAAGAAAACTATAAGTACCGCACAAGCCCTTTTTTATTACGTAATCAATTTGATGGCAAGGGGAAATTCAAAATCCCCGTTATTCCAAAATTTCAGGTAAGAGAAGATGATTTTCAAGATTTAAGATTAATCGGGTTTGACAAAACCAAACTTGAAAATGATAATCATCTTGACCGCAGGGTTCATTTTTTCTTATATGATTATAAGTTTAACCGTGTCTGGAAAAATCCAGATGCTGACCTTGAAAAGTTAAAACGCTACCGTGCTGTTTTATCGCCCGATTTTAGTATGTATACCGAAATGGCACCAACATTACAACTTTATAACACCTTTCGCAACCGATGGTGCGGAGCTTACTATGCTTCAAAAGGAATTCGTGTGATTCCAACTGTCAGCTGGGGAAATGAAAACACTTTTGAGTTTTGTTTTGACGGAATTGAAAAAGGCTCCACCGTTGCGGTTTCGACCTATATGGTGTCCGAACACGGGCATAAACAAGACCAAAAGGCTTTTTTTCTCAAAGGTTACAATGAATTGCTTAGAAAGATTGAGCCGGAAACCATAATATGCTATAATGAACCATCCCCTGAGATGCAGGGAAACATCGTGTTTGTGGATTATGACCTCAGTTCATGGCGCTATATGAATGACGATCCTTATGTGCCGTCAAAATTTGCGAAATATATCTGCGGACTGGAACCATTGCCGGAAAACAGAGGAATTGTTATTAAAGACGGACATATCCCATCATCTTACGAAATGTTAAAAGGTATGGGAAGTGCCTATGGTGGCGAATGGCAGCCAGCAAAAGAAGAAGATGAAAGGTTTTTGGGTGAGCCAGGTGATGTTAATAAAAGCAGAACGGGCGGCAAAAGAGGTGGGTATGACCGTGAAACCAAAATCGGAGACGATGGAAAAGCATCAAGAGAAAGACATCATACAGACCATGATAGTCCGACAAAACATTCAGATCCACATGACCATGATATAGATTGGTCGAACGGATTTCCAAAGCCAGGATCACCTATTAACTACCCTGATGGAAATACCCCTGAATTCAAAAGCTTTAAGGAGATGAAATTTATGTCAAAAATTATAGGAATAAATAGTTCAGAGGAAAACCGCTTTAAAACAATAAGCGACTTTAAATGGTGTGTCAATGGGGGCGGTGAAATTGAATTTGAATACAATGACAGAGTTTTTGGTATATTCCCAAAACTAAAACGCTCACCTTATTCTGAACAACAAATGTTAATATGTGAAAAATTCGTTGATAATCAGGAAGAAACCGAAAAATGGTGTGATAACGCTGATGAGGTTTTGGAATATATGATCGGCGATATCCGTTTGCGTGATGTGATCACAGAAGTTATGGTTTGGGACAGAACAATATGACTTTAGTAATCTTTCAACGTAAATACTGCTTGTTGACTGCCTCTAAACCCTTAATACTACAAGGTTTTCTGAAAAAGTTCTGTATCACCACCCCGACCAGCGTCATTTTTTCGTTTTTAGCCCGCGTCGAAGCGACATCTTTTATGTCAGTACCAGCCATGTAATCAAAAAAGGTTGGAAACAGCAACCAACCAGCGAAGAACCCCTGTTATCAAGGTTTTTTTCGTTATTCTGCGGCTGTGTGTAGGCGGTATTTTGGGGTGTTTTACTGTTTCCATGCCTTAGTTCAACCATTGACAATGCACCATGCTTATGCCGTAGCGCAGATAATGCACCTTTGGGTTCATTTTAGTAACAGTAGATGACAAGCCACAATTTTGAGCAGACTCGCCCCAATGACCAGTCGCATGACTACTAATGTTCTATAAGAGAGTCAATAAACCCTGTAAATAAGCGGGTTCTCGCAAAATAAGGAACACGACTCTATATGTAGTACCTCAACTATATCAATCATCTTGCGACGGGGCAAGCGTGGCATAATGTTTGGGAGGTTTATATGAAAGTATTTTTTGATATTGACTACAAGAATCATAACATCAAGGTTACAAATAAGTGGAACGACTGCTCTCTTGTCATAGACGACGTCGTAGTGGATACATACAGAGCTTTGATTGCTGCTAATTTTGCATTGAAAGGTAATATCAAGGTTGGGAAAGAAAAGGTCGAGATAGTCTTTCAACTCAAAAACAGCTTTCCTCGTTGCAAGATATTGCTAAGTGCAAATGGCGAGCAGTTGGCAATGAAGAAAATGTTCCGCTGATACGCTCCTACAACTATTGGCGGGAACTCCGTTACTGCGTATAATTAGACCATAAAAAAGATGTTGCCAGACCGTTTCCAACGTATAGCAGTTAGACAATACGAGCCTGACCGCAATTTGCGGTCAGGCTCAGATGTTTTGTTAGCTTTTCTATGTATGGCCACGCATATCTTTTTTGAGTACAATCGTTTTTGACCAATACGGGACATTTTTGAGTGTTTTTTGTCGTTTTCTATGCTATAATATTTGTAAAGCGGAAAGGTGGTGTATTCATGAAAAAAGCAGTCACTTTTATTTTGATGATTTCTGTATTATCATTTTCTTCTTGCGATAAAATACAAAACACAGAAAACGAGAGTTCTCTCTCTATTGTTAGCAATGCCGCTTCACCCGCTGAAACTTCATCCGAATCAGAGGAGTCATTTATTGACACTTGGAATTATACTCCGCCGACTTCCGATAATCCGATGGCAATATGCAATGTTTTTCCCGACCCATATTTTGCCCTGGATGTTGCTGGTGCACTTAGTAAAGAAGTAACAGCTGTTGTTACTTATGAAGAATTGGCAAATTACAAAGGCGGAATAAATTGTGGGCCAAGTCCATTAAAAAGCATTGAAGGCATTGGCTTTCTCAAAGGCATCACATCGTTTAGCAGCAGCAAAAATGATCTTGAAATCATCCCTGCCGAATTTGGGGGATTGATTGATATTACATCAATAAACCTGCTTAAAGCGTACTCAGTTAAAAAACTTTCGGATGAAATTGTCAATCTTAAAAAACTTGAGTTTTTTAGGGTTGACATGACAAGCCTTGAAGAGCTGCCAGCGGGAATTGGCGGATGTGAGAAACTAAGAATTTTAAATGTCGCCAATACACAAATTAAATCTTTACCAACTGAAATCGGCAATCTGAAAAACCTTGAATTTCTTGATTTACACAGCAATGATATTGATTCTGTTCCTGATAGCATTTGCAGCTTAATAAACTTGAAAATACTCGACATTGGATATACAAAATTAAAATCAGTACCAAAGAATATTGGTAGCCTTACAGAACTTATTCGTTTAGATTTGTTTGGTTGTCAATTAAAAACTTTACCAGCCAGCTTAAAGGATTTGAAAAAGCTGAGATATCTCAATGTGTATGATAATTTTGATCTTAATGAAGATTACATGAAATGGTTTGATCCTAAGGTTTTCACTTGTGTGGATGACCCAAGCGATGATGAAGACTGGGCAAAGTGGTACTTTAACGAATGACAATCACAATACATTTGCGTTGTGACGTGAGTGTGGGAATGTGTAAAGAGGACTAACCGGAAAAGCCTTTGGAAACAAAGAGGTATCTAACTTTAAATTGTTGCTTACAATCAAAAACCGATTGACTTTTTTATCCTATTAATGTATCATATTAATGATGAACAAAGGCGTTCACCAAAGATGCAGAAATGAACAGAAATGGTTTTTAGAGCCGTTTCTTCGGTTTGTTTTTACATCTTAGGGAGGATGTCTTTTTTGTGTGATTAACGGAACGTAATCACAGGCTTTGGGCGACAGCTGAAGGGGGAAAAGAAAATGACAAAATATATTTTTGTAACAGGCGGCGTTGTGTCCGGCTTGGGTAAAGGAATCACTGCGGCCAGCCTGGGCAGGCTGCTAAAGCAACGGGGGCTGAAGATCGCGGCGCAAAAGCTCGATCCTTATATGAACATCGACCCCGGAACCATGAGCCCCTTTCAGCATGGCGAGGTTTTTGTAACCGACGATGGGGCCGAGGCCGACCTTGATTTGGGGCATTACGAGCGCTTTATTGATGAAAATCTGACTCGGCTGAGCAACCTCACCTCGGGCAGGGTTTATTCAGATGTTCTGCAGCGCGAGCGCGCTGGCGAATATCTTGGCGGCACGGTGCAGGTTATTCCCCATGTTACTGAAGCTATTAAAAACTTTATATATGCCGGCGCCGAAAAAAGCGGCGCCGATATATTGATAACCGAAATCGGCGGCACAACAGGAGACATTGAAAGCCAGCCGTTTTTGGAGGCAATACGACAGATATCTATTGAAAAGAAAGCCTCTGATTGTCTGTTTATCCATGTGACTCTGGTACCATATCTGAAATGCTCAGGCGAGCATAAATCAAAGCCGACCCAGCATTCCGTTAAAGAGCTGCGAGCCATGGGTATTTCGCCCAACATAATCATCGCGCGGGCCGACGAACCGCTGAGCGGGGATATCAAGGACAAAATCGCGCTTTTCTGCAATGTTAAGCCCGATTGCGTTATCGAAAATATCGATGTTGCTTCGCTTTATGAGGCGCCTCTTATGCTGCATCAAAACGGGCTGGACAGGGTTGTCTGCCGCGAGCTAAAGCTGAAAATGCCCCGGCCGGACATAAAAGAATGGCGCAGCATGGTTAAAAAAATCTCAAGACGTAAAAAAGAGGTTGATATTGCCATTGTGGGTAAATATGTCCGCCTGCACGATGCTTACCTTTCTATTATAGAAAGCCTCAACCATGCGGGCTTTGAGCTTGGCGCGCGGGTGAAAATCCGTTGGGTTGACAGCGAGAAGCTTAATCCTGAAAATGCAGGTGATTTGCTGGACGGAACAGACGGAATGATTGTGCCTGGCGGCTTTGGCGACAGAGGTATCGAGGGAAAAATCGCTGCCTGCCAATATGCACGTGAAAACAACATGCCATTTTTGGGCATATGCCTTGGTATGCAGATTGCCGTTATTGAGTTTGCGCGGAATGTATGCGGGCTGGATAGGGCCAATTCTTGCGAATTTGACGAAGCTTCGCCACATCGCGTTATAGATATCATGCCCGACCAGATAGGCATGGTTGGCAGCGGCGGAACCATGCGCCTGGGCGCATATCCCTGCAAAACCGCGGAGGATACCCTGCTGCGCTCGTTGTACTGCGCGGAAGAAATAAGCGAGCGGCACCGCCACCGCTTTGAGTTTAACAACCAATACCGCGGCGCCCTAACGGAAAAAGGGCTGGTTATCTGCGGCGTTTCGCCTGACAATAGTCTTGTGGAGGCCGTTGAGTTGCCTGACAGGCGTTTCTTTGTCGGTGTTCAGTTCCATCCCGAATTTAAAAGCCGTCCAAACAGGCCTCATCCCTTGTTTCTCGGCCTTGTACAAAACGCAATCGATGACCGTATTTGAATACCGCTTCATCAGTAAAAACGTCTTAACACAGGCGATGTTCTTGATTTGAGCTGGTTTTTCTATAGGAGGATTTGCTTTTGCTGAATTCACTGTATCTCGCCATAGACGCCCTTTTGTCGTGCAAGGATCATGTGATCATTGCCATAGATGGGCCTGCCGCCGCGGGCAAATCCACGCTGGCAGCCGCGCTTTGCGAAGAATACGACGCATGCGTGATTCACATGGACGATTTTTTTCTGCCGCCCGCAATGCGCCCGCCCGAGCGGCTTAATGAGCCGGGCGGAAATTTTGACCGTGAAAGGTTTTTATCTGAGGTTTTACCCTATGTAGGCACAGACTTTACATATGGCCGCTACAGCTGCCAAACAGGGCTGACCGAGCCTGTGAATGCGCAAAAAAAGCCCCTCAATATAATTGAGGGGGCATACAGTATACATCCCGATTTCGCCGGGACATACGACCTTAAGGTGTTTTTAGACATAGATGAAAAATTGCAGGCCGAGCGCATTGTGCGCCGTTCGCCCGAGCTGTCCAGGCGTTTTTTTAACGAATGGATACCGCTGGAAAACCGTTATTTTGAGCATTTCAACATAGCTGCCGGCTGTGATATAGTTTTATGCGCTGAGCTATAAGCGTGAGCTATAAGCATGAGCTATAAGCCGGACTCGCCGTTTAGCCCATAGGTAAAGCCGTTCATTGTGGCCGAGGATATATCCCCGGCTATCACCTTGCCATCAAACACATATAGCCGCGCCAATATATAGTCTGTAGCATCGCGGTAGTTTCTAACCTCGTAGCTATACGTTGTCACCAGCTTGCCGCAATATGGCGCAAGATCAAACCCCTGTTTTTTTTGCAGCTCGTTATAGCTTATTAGCGTTTGATCCAGCTCGCTTGGCATAAGAAACTCACGTTGCTCAACGGGCTCGCTGGCTACGTCCCAGCCCATTTCCAAAAGATAGGCCACCCGCTGCTCGTTTGTGCGGCCGTTATCGGCCGGCGGCTTTTCCATGCCCGTGCCCGAAAGATGCACAATTAGCGCCGTGATAAGCGCGGCCGCGGCCGCCGCTATTGCTATTTTTTTGCCCGTTAGCCTGAATGTAAGCATTTTCATAAAGATACTCCCCCGCATAGTATTGCCTTAAATACTATGCGGGGGAGCTCTTGGTTATACGTTATTTTTTAGTCTGAAAGCTGTCTTTCAGAGCCACGGTGCGGTTAAACACTAGTCCGCTGCCATTCGGCTTGTCCAAGCAGAAATAGCCCTGCCGCATAAACTGAAACGGTTCGGTTTCCATGGCTGTTTCCAGCCGGCGCTCCAGCTTGCAGCCCTTTAGTATGGTGAGCGATTCCGGATTTATAACGTCCTCCAGCCGCTCGGCTGCCGAAGGGTTTTCGGTCGTGAACAGCCGCTCATAAAGCCGCACCTCGGCATCTATGCAATCGGCTGCGTTAACCCAGTGCAGCGTACCCTTTATCTTGCGGCCATCGGCGGCATTGCCGCCCGCGCTTTGCTCGTCATAGGTTACATGAACGACCGTTATATTTCCCTGTTCGTCGGTATCGTGACCGGCGTATTTGGCTATATACGCGCCCTTCAGACGCACCTCGCGCTCGGGGCACAGGCGGAAATATTTGGGTGGCGGACAAAGCTCAAAATCCTCCCGCTCGATATACAGCTCGCGGGAAAAAGATACTGTGCGTTTGCCAAGCTCAGGACGTCCGGGATTGATTTCCACCTCTATTTGCTCGGTTTTGCCCTCGGGATAATTGTCCACGATGACCTTTAGCGGGTTCAACACGGCCATAGCGCGCTCGGCATTCTGGTTGAGATCATCCCGCACGCACGATTCAAGCAGAGCATAGTCGATAACCGAGGCTGCCTTGCTGACGCCTATTTTATCGCAGAATTCGCGCAGGGCCGCGGCCGGATATCCTCGCCGGCGCATTCCGCAAAGCGTGGCCATGCGCGGGTCGTCCCAGCCCGAAACAGAGCCCGTGTCCACCATTTGTTTAGCCTTGCGCTTGCTGGTCAGGGTGTAGTTCAGATTCATGCGCGCAAACTCTATTTGGCGCGAGGGGTTTGGCAGCTCAAGCTGCTGTAAAAACCAGTTGTACAGTGGGCGGTTGTTTTCAAATTCCAGCGTGCATAGCGAAAAGGTTACCCCCTCGCGCGTGTCACTGATGCCATGGGCGAAATCGTACATGGGATAAATGCACCATTTGTCACCCGTGCGGTGGTGCGGGGCGTGCAGCACGCGGTACATAACAGGGTCGCGCATGGTTATGTTGGGGCTGCTCATGTCTATCTTGGCGCGCAATACACGCTCGCCGTTTGCAAATTTTCCATCGCGCATGGCATAAAAAAGCTCAAGATTTTCCTCGGACGTACGGTCACGAAAGGGACTGTTTTGTCCCGGCTCGGTCAGCGTGCCGCGCATTGTGCGTATTTCATCAGCCGAAAGATCGCATACATAAGCGAGTCCTTTTTTAATAAGCGTTTCGGCGCATTCAAAAAGAAAATCGAAATAATCCGAGGCATAATAAACATTGGCCCATTTAAAACCAAGCCACTTAATGTCCTCTTTTATTGCTTCGACGTATTCCTCGTCCTCTTTCACGGGGTTGGTGTCGTCCAGCCGCAGGTTGCACACGCCGCCGTATTTTTCAGCCGTGCCGAAATCTATACAGATAGCCTTGGCATGGCCTATGTGCAAATATCCGTTAGGCTCGGGCGGAAACCGGGTTTGCACATGGGTATACACGCCGTTTTTCAAATCCTCGTCTATAAAATCATGCAGAAAATTGCTCTGATTAGTGGTTTCGAGTTCCACAATGTCACCTCTGATTTAAAATATTTATGGCCGCGTCAATCCTTTTAATCGCCCGTTCGCGCCCCAGCAGGCTCATTATCGAGCAAAGGTCGGGTGTGTTTTGCCGGCCTGTAACGGCAACACGGATAATGGTGCTTATGTCACCGGCATGGCCATGATATGCATCGGGGTTTTGCTTGTATTCTCTGGTTTCGGAGCAAAAGCCCAAAGGCCCGCATATGCCCTTTATCCTGTCAAACCATTGCTGCCGGTCGTCGCTTTGCTCGTAAACCTCGCTGTACGCTTTCAGCGCCGCAGCCGCAAGCTCGCGGCTTATCTTGCCATCAAACAGCGCGGCATTGTCATTTATGGCCGCGGCCGAATCAAATTGTTCATCAAAGAAATACTGCGCAAAAGCCGGGCAATCGCTCCATTTAGCTATGTCCTTGCGGGGCTTGTTGCCGCCGCGGTCTATTGCAAATATGCCCTCGGCATAGGTCGTGTCCTTCGTCAAAAGTTCGTGAAATTCGGGCGAATATTCGCGTGCCCATTCTATAGTACTCTTGGCAACCCTGGCCGCCGTCATTCGGGAAACGGCCGTTTTGCTCACATCGAGCAGTTTATTATAATCAAAAAGTGCACCCGATACGCTCATCTTTTTGAGCGCAAACGGGAATTCGTTGTTGTCGGTCTGCGGGTTGCGCCGCCGCCAGTCTTCATAATCGGAGTTCATCAGTGTAAGCATATACTCGCTGACACTTTCAACAGGGAAGCCCTCTTCATGAAAAAAGTGCAGGGCCGCCTCGGGATCTTTGCGCTTGGAAAGCTTGCGCTTGCCGCCGTTTTCCTCCTTCATTATGGCGCAGGTATGGGCATATTTGGGCGGCTTAAAGCCCAGCAAACGGAAAAGCTGCAAATGCACAGGGGCCGAGGAAATCCATTCGTCCCCGCGTATAACATGTGTAGTACGCATAAGATGGTCGTCTACTGCATGGGCGAAATGATAGGTGGGCACACCGTCCGATTTCAGCAGCACGATATCATCTACATTTTCGGGCATGGTTATTTTGCCCTTTATCAGATCATCAAAGCTTACGGTGCCGTCAGGCTGCCCGGGTGAACGCAGCCGCACGACATATTCGGCGCCCGCTTCGAGCTTTGCCATGGCCTCGTCGGCCGTTAGGCTGCGGCACACGGCATATTGGCCGTAATACCCCGTGCGCACGTTTTGCGCTTCCTGCCCGCCGCGTATTTCGCTCAGCTGCTCGGCCGAGCAAAAGCATGGATAGGCCAGCCCCTGCTCTACAAGCCGTTTCACATAAGCGTGATATATTTCGGCGCGTGCACTCTGCTTATACGGGCCGTACTGGCCGCGCTCGGTGCCAGGCGCCACAAAGCCCTCGTCAATTTGTATGCCAAACTGGCAAAGACCGTTTATAATATCGGCCGCGCCGTCGTCCACCTCGCGCTTTTTATCGGTGTCCTCCAGCCGAACATAAAATATGCCGTCTTTTCCGGCCACGCGCCTGTCTGTGAGCGCGCCGAAAAGCGCCCCAAAATGCAGATAGCCCGTTGGGCTTGGGGCAAAGCGCGTCACCTTTGTTCCCTCGGGCAGGACGCGAGGAGGATACTTTTCCTCGAGCGATTCGGGAGAATATTTTAAATCGCCAAACATTTTTTGCGCAAGCATTTTAAAATCAGCCATATTTTTTCATCTTTTCTTTAGTGTAGTGTGGATATTAAGTTGAAATGTTCACACTGCTTTAGTGTATCAGCTTTAAATTTAACAGATTCTGAGCGAAAAAACAACCTCTGAACCCTATTTTTTTCGATTTGTATTGAATTTACATACGAATGTGTGCTAAAATATAAAAAACATGGTTTGAAAAAGGGTGATTGTTTTTGAAAAAGCTACTGTCTTTGGGTATATTTATGATTATGGTTTTATCTGCCGCGTCCTGCTCCGAAGTGCAGGGCAGCCCGCTGGGCGCCGAAAACGCTGACAGCGTGATAATCCCCGCTTCATCCGCCGCATCAAGCGAGGGCAGCGATCCGCAAACTCCGGCCGAAACTGTTAGCAGTGTGGATTCTAAAACCAAGCGCCTTGATACCATGCGCGGTTTTACTCTCGATTTTCCGAGCAGCTATCTTATTTCTGAAACCGACGAGTTTTTGCGCATATACCCCAAAAGCTCTAAGGACGAAAAAGAGGGCGTTTTTATTCACCGCATAACCAGCCCTTTAAGCGAAGACGATTTTTCTGAGCAGGTGCTCAAGGCCAATCTGGATAACAAGGGGCAGGTCTCCAAATACGGCGAGTATAAAAAATCCATACTAAAAAGCGGTGTGCAGCTCTTTTCTCATGAGGGTATTATAGAAACCTCTTTGGGTGAATACGCTACAAAGTTTGTGTATTTCAATCTTGGTACGCAAACCCAAATTATTGAGATGCGCATGGCTTCGGATACTCTTACCAAGCTTTCTCCGCTTAACAGCATTTTGGAATCAATCGTGCAAAAAGAGGCAGACCTATCTTCCGGCGAGCAATAAGATTTATATCAAACCGGCCGCGAAAGCTTTTGCTTTCGCGGCCGGTTTTTGCTTGTGATCAAAGCCTTATAGCTATATTAGGCTCACGCCGTCCATTTCGGCCGGCTTTTCAAGCCCCATTATTTTCAGCATGGTGGGTGCCAAATCGCTCAATTTGCCGTCCGGCTTTAAGGCGACATCGCTCATCCCCACGACAATCAGCGGCACGGGATTGGTAGTGTGCGCTGTGAAGGGCGTGCCATCCGGCTCCTCCATCTGCTCGGCATTTCCATGGTCGGCTGTTATCAGCATAACGCCGCCCGCCTGCCGAACAGCGTCGGCCACGCGGCCGATACAGGTATCAACAGCCTCAACAGCGGCCACGGCCGCCTCGAAAATGCCCGTATGGCCAACCATATCGCAGTTGGCAAAATTGAGTATTATCGCATCGTACGCGCCGCTGAGTATGCGCTCGCACACGGCATCGCACACGGGGTTGGCGCTCATTTCGGGCTGCATGTCATATGTCGGCACCTTGGGCGAGGGTATCAGCACGCGGTCTTCACCCTCAAAGGTTGTTTCCACACCGCCATTGAAAAAGAATGTCACATGAGCGTATTTCTCGGTTTCGGCTATGCGCAGCTGGGTCTTTCCGCAGGCCGACAAATATTCGCCCAGCGTATTTTTCAGCGATTGGGGCGCAAACGCCACACGCACATTAGGCATTGAGGCATCGTATTGTGTAAGTGTTACGAAAAACGGCGGATCAAATTCGCGCTCAAACGCGCTGAAATCGGGGTCTACCACGGTGCGTGTTATTTCGCGGGCACGGTCGGGCCGGAAATTGAAGAATATCACACTGTCCCTGCCCGAAATTTTCGCGTCTTTGCAGCAAACTATCGGCTTTACAAATTCATCGGTCAGAAATTTGCCCGTTTCGTCCTTTGTTTCGTAGCTGCGGCGCACGGCGGCGGCAGGATCTTCGCAAGCTTCGCCAATGCCGTTTACCATAGCGTCATATGCCAGCTTTACGCGCTCAAAGCGGTTGTCGCGGTCCATTGCATAATAACGACCCATAACTGTGGCGATTTTGCCCGAGCCGGTTTTGGCCATTTCGGCCGAAAGCTGCTCGATATACTGCGCGCCGCTAGCCGGAGGTACATCGCGCCCATCGAGGAAGCAATGAACATAAACTCTGTCCAGCCCGCAGTCCTTGGCCAACTTCAGCAGGGCGTAAAGGTGTGTGTTGTGGCTGTGCACGCCGCCATCGGACAAAAGGCCCATAAGATGCAGCGCACCGCCCGATTTTATAGCGTGTTGTACAGCGGCGAGAAAGGCCTCGTTTTCAAAAAAGTCGCCGTCCGAAATGGCCTTGCTTATGCGCGTAAGCTCCTGATAAACAACCCTGCCGGCGCCCATATTGGTATGCCCTACCTCAGAATTGCCCATCTGCCCGTCCGGCAGGCCAACCTTCATGCCCGAGGTGCCTATCAGCGTGTTGGGGCAGGAGGCCATAAGCCCGTCAATATTGGGGGTTTTTGCCGCCGCAACGGCGTTGCCGAAGGACGACTCGTTATAGCCGAAGCCGTCCATAATTGTAAGAACTACCGGCTTTTTCATTTACTTCCCGCCTTTATGATAGCGGCAAAGTCGGCCGCTTTCAGCGAAGCGCCGCCGATAAGGCCGCCGTCTACATGCAGCTTTCCGAGCAGCTCGTCAGCATTGGCCGCGTTCATCGAGCCGCCGTATTGTATTGTTGTGGCGTCGGCTACCTGGGCGCCGTAAAGGCCCGCCAACACCTCGCGTATGCCGCCGCAAACCTCATCAGCCTGATCAGATGTAGCTGTGCGGCCTGTGCCTATGGCCCAAACGGGCTCGTAAGCAATGACAACGTTTTTCATATCGTCAGCCGAAACGCCGAGAAGCCCTATTTTGGTCTGCATGGCGCAGATTTCAGCCGTTATGTCCTGCTCGCGCTGTACCAGCGTTTCGCCCACGCAGAGGATAACATGCAGTCCAGCGGCCAGAGCGGCCAGCGTGCGCTGGTTTATAGTTTGGTCGGTGTCGCCGAACAGTGTGCGGCGCTCGCTGTGACCAATGATAACAGCGTACACGCCCATTTCCTTGAGTGTCACGGGCGAGATTTCGCCCGTGAACGCGCCTGCGGTTTCCCAATGGCAGTTTTGGGCGGCAACCTTGATATCGCTGCCCTTAACGGCCTCAAGCGCGGCGGGCAGGCACACAAAGGGCACACCCACGCACACACCGCAACCGGCACCGGCCACAAGCGGCTTTATCTCGTTTATCAGTGTCGTGGTTTCGGCCGGGGTTTTGTTCATTTTCCAGTTGCCGGCAATAACGGCCGGACGTAAATCCTTTTTCATATCGTAATTCTCCTTATTTTATGTATATATTTTAGCAGGCAGAGCGAAGCTTCATTTCCTATGCTTGCTGTTCTATAATATCGACATCATGCTTGTTTTTCATTCGTAAATTGCCTTGAATACAGGATAAGGATAATCGCCGCTACCCATTTCCCAAACAGCATCAAAATCAAAACCTACAAAAGAAGTTTTATCTTTCATTTGAGATTCTGTCAGTTTTTTGACAGTGGCAAATAACGCACCGTCAGGAGTTGCGTTAGCCACATTATCAAGGAAATAGCAATTTTCTAAATTTTTTGAAGATGAAATTGCACCGGCGTTTTGCGAGGTTGTTTTTCCAACATTATAAGAAGCGGTCACTGTTGCTTCATTTCCATGTGATATACCAGAAGCATTCATCCAACTCTCGAGAGCTCCATAGTTGTAACAATTTTTCACTTGATTTCCGCCGATACCAAAAACACCCTCCGATGTGATACTAACACGCTCATCTTTATATGTGCTGACAATGTTTCCCATGTTGTAACAATTTTCAATCTTGTCTCCTCCTATCCCTGCAGCAGATAAGGAGACTGTAATGTTTCCGCTATTATAGCAATTTTTAATTGAGCCGGAAGAACATAATGCGACAATTCCACAAGCAACGCGTGCCTGTTCGCTATTGATTTCACCCTCATTGTAACAGTTTTCAATATTCGAATTATTCAAACGGCCCGCTATTCCTCCAATATAGTTGATGAAAAAGTCATCGCTATATTCCTTATATTCTTTTATGCTCTTATAAAAAAACTTTGCAAGATTATAACAATTTATTACAGAGGCATTTTCTAAATGCGAAGCAATAGCACCGCGATGTTCTGTTAATCCAGATGTTATTACATTAACAAAGCCGAATGTAAAACAATTCTCTATTGTGGAATCATTCTTTGCCTCAGAAACTAATTCGCCACCGTTAAGCTCTACTCCCAAATTTTTAAGAACGGCTCCGTTTTTTAGTTCATCAAATAACCAGATATCTTTGTCTAAGCCGATGATTTTATATCCATTTCCGTCTACAGTGCCACCGTCTATACTGGCTCTATGGCCTTCTTGTGACAAATCAATATCACTCATAAGAATATAATTTCCCGAGGGATTTAATTTGATTTTGTCAAAATCTTCTGCCGTTGAAATAGAAATAAATCCATCAGGTGCAGATGTTTTCTTTTCAATAGGAACAATAAACCCATCAGACAATTCAAATTTCGGGCTTGTTACATTTATGACACGCCCTTGTTGTGTATTGTTCTGACCATTTGAGTTTAGTGTCGGCGGTGTATTATTATCTTCGTTGATGTTATTACTGCAGGCGCCGAGGCATAGTATCAGAATTAAAGAAAGCGCAAAACCAAAACTCTTTTTCATTTTTTGTTCCTCCAATATCGAAAACAAACCAATCGTTCATGTTGCAGTGCACATTCCAGCATGACTAAGGGGCGGTTTCCCGCCCCGCAAACCATTATTATTTATCCTGCAGGCAGGCAATGCCGGGCAGCTCAAGACCCTCTAAAAATTCCAGCGAAGCGCCGCCGCCCGTTGAAATATGGGTCATTTTTTCGGCAAAGCCAAGCTTTACGATAGCGGCCGCGCTGTCGCCGCCGCCTATGATAGACACCGCGCCCGAATTGGCAACGGCCGTTGCTATAGCCATAGTACCCTCGGCAAAGGTGTCAAACTCGGTAACGCCCAGCGGGCCGTTCCAAACAACCGTGCCGGCGCCCAAAATAGCGTCGCAGTACAGCTTTTGGGTTTCGGGGCCTATGTCCATGCCCTCCCAGCCGGCTTCGATAAAGCCGCGTTTAACAACCTGCATATTGCAGTCGTTGGAAAAGCCGTCGCCGATTTTATGGTCAAGAGGCAACAGGAATTTTACGCCCTTTTTCGCGGCCTTTTCCACAAGCTCAAGCGCGAGGGGCATTTTGTCCTCTTCCAGTATGCTGTCGCCTATGGCGAAGCCCTGCGCTTTAAGGAAGGTGTACGACATGCCGCCGCCGATTATCAGCGTGTCAACCTTTTCGATAAGATTGTTGATAACGCCGATTTTATCGCTAACCTTAGCGCCGCCCAATATGGCAACAAAGGGACGCTTGGGATTTTGCAGCGCGCCGCCCATTATTTCGATTTCCTTTTGGATAAGATATCCGCAAACGGCCGGCAAATACTCGGCCACGCCCGCCGTAGAGCAATGGGCGCGGTGAGCCGAGCCAAAGGCATCGTTAACAAATATTTCGGCCAGCGCAGCAAAGGACTTGGCCAGCTCGGGATCATTTTTGGTTTCCAGCTTTTCAAAGCGCACGTTTTCCAGCAGCATAACGTCGCCTTCGTTAAGGCCGGCGGCCAGCGCCTGCGCGCTTTGCCCCACAACATCATCGGCCATGGCAACGGGCTTGCCCAAAAGCTCGCTCAGGCGGGCGGCAACAGGCTTTAACGAAAACTGAGCCTCGGGGCCATTTTTAGGACGGCCGAGATGGGAGCAAAGAATGAGCTTTGCGCCGTTATCCAGCAGATAGTTTATTGTGCGCAGGCTTTCCTTTATGCGCTTGTCGCTGGCAATTACACCGTCTTTCAGCGGCACATTGAAATCGCAGCGCATAAGCACGCGCTTACCCTTTACATCGATATCTTCAACCGATTTTTTGTTATAAGAGACCATGTTGACACCTCACATTAAAATTGTTAATTTAGGGGCAGCGGGATTAAAAGTTTTGGCGCGAAAAAATTGGCCTTTTAGCGCTTTATAGCTTGTTCTCCCTACTTTGCTATTTATTTATCATTCTCATTTTATAGTATTTCCTGCCGCTTGGCAATATAAATCCCCGGCAAAAAGAAAAAACCCGCAATTTCACGAGTTTTTTCAAAAAAACACCGATAGTGTTGGGTATATTTAACAAGTCAATTCCATTGATATTGTGTCAGTTTGCCGAAATTTTGTAATTCGGGATAATCCCATTGGCGCAAAACCTCGTAAACCCCAACGGCAACGGCGTTTGACAGGTTCAACGACCGCGCACCCCCTATCATGGGCAGGCGCACACATGTGTCGGGGTTGGCATACAGCAGCGCCTCGTCCAGCCCGGCCGTCTCGCTGCCAAATACTATATAGTCGCCGTCGCGGTATTCTATGTCGCTGTGGGTATGGCGCGCTTTGGTCGTGAAATAGAAAAAGCGCCCAGCATTGTCACCGGCGTTGCCCCCGGCGTTTTTCTCAAAAAATTCGGTCGTGTCGGCATAATGGGTTATATCCAGCAGGTTCCAGTAATCCAAACCGGCACGCTTTAATTTAGCGTCGTCTATTTTAAAGCCCATCGGCCCAACAAGGTGCAGCCGTGCGCCGGTGGCGGCGCAGGTACGCGCGATGTTACCTGTATTTTGTGGAATTTGCGGCTCGATAAGCACTATGTTTAGTTTCATTTTATAATACCTCTGAAAGTGGAATGAAAGTCTCTCGATTATCTGCGGCGCATTATCAAAACAATAATCACAACCAAAAGAGCCACAATTACGAAAAACAAAATACCTATAACGGCGTACAGGGCGGAAGAATCTGCCGGCTTGGCTGAGCTTGGGGTATTACTTGACGCCGCCCTTGAAGTTGCCGGTGTGTTTTGTGATACAGCAACTTGCGATTCCGTAACGGCCAGCTTGATTTTTGCTGTGGCCGACACTTGAATGGAGTTATATTTGAAGTTTATGTCTACATAAGAGCTTTTGTTTTTCAGTGCGGCAACAAAATACTCTTCACCGTTTCTGTTCCCAGGAGTATATTCAATATCAGGGTTGATTTTGCATGTATGTCCTGCCGAATCGTAGCAATTGAAGTTTGATGTGCTCATACCTCTGCCGCTATTATTCTCATATGTGTAAAAAACCTGAACCAGCTGTGCATATGCAGCTTCTTTATAAATATCGTTACCGCCGCTATCTACACCGTTTTTTCTTTTATGGTAAACGAATCATTTATCAACACCTTCACACCGGTCATCTTCAATGTTCCGAGGGTGTTTCTTGTATCTATATCCAAAACGTTAATGTCCTCATTTTCAGAATAGATGTAATTTCCCGCCTGTTCGGTGATGGTGGTTGCGCTGCAAGCGGTTAACAGGAGTATTGTTGCCGCAATAAAAATCGTACTAATTTTTTTCATATACGGTCTCCGATGAATAATATTCGTAAACCATACTGTATTCGTAAGGGGAAGGTGTCGGTTCGGGTTCTTTTGCTGTGCTGCGTATCGTTACGGCGACACATATAACCCCCACAATAAAACAAATCCAAATGCCGAGCTTTCGCATTGTTTTATAAAGTGACGAGGGGCTCAATTCTTCCGTGCCCTCCGCCCAATTGCTCAAACGCCGTTTTTCCATGCTCCAAAGCAGCTGCGGCACAAGGGCAAAAAGCGCCGAAAGATTAAAGATACACGCCGCAAAGAAAAACACCATAAATGCTTCATATTCTTTGTTGCTTTGCTTAACCATGCAAAACACGAGCGAAATAAGTATCCCGGCAATCGATGCGACCCCTACCACTTTGTCCAAATAGCTCGCTCGCAAATCGTTCCCGTAGCTGTAAAGCCTATCGATGATTTTTGTGTTTTGCTCGTTTATAAATTTTTCGATTTCAGGCGAAAGGCTGTCGCCCAGCCGCGTGTTGCAATCGATACAAAAGATGCGTTCGTCCGATTGCTCAGTGCCGCATTTAACGCATTTTTTCAAAGGTTCTCACCTCGCACAAATTATTCGACGCCCGACTGAATGCTTGGCGCAATCCGCCTACTCGTCGCTTATTTGGCACGCCTCGTTGGTTCTCACATCTCCGGAAAAAGTTCCCGCGCTCCCATCTTTCCGAGAAATGCCCTCCGGCATTTCTTGCTTCCTGAAATTTGCTCACCCTGCCGAAAATTTTGGGCCCACGCCCTCGGCGCTTATATCTGTCTCCAGCAGCGCCCGGCTCTCCTCGGCGCCAATGCTCTCAACATTGCGCAGCTTTTTCAAAATGATATTGTTGCGCTTGTGTGCGTCGTCCAGCACATTGGACGCCTCGTCAACCTTCTTTTTGGCTTTAGCCAAAACAGTTTCAAAAACATCATATTGCGATTTTGCCGCGCCCAACACCTTCCAAACCTCGGCGGCACGCTGGTCCAGCGCAATAGTGCGGAAGCCTATGCGCAGCGTGTTCAAAAATGCCGTTATAGTGGTTGGGCCGCACACGACAACGCGGTAGTCGTTTTGCAGCCTGTCTACAAGGCCGGGGCGGCGCAGCACCTCGGCGTAAAGCCCCTCTGTGGGTAAAAACATTATAGCAAAATCGGTCGTTTCGGGCACATTTATATACGTGCGGCTGATAAGCTGCGCCTGCGCAACGATGTGCTTTTGCAGCTCATTCGCAAAAAAGTCAACCTGCTCCTTATCGGCGCGCTCGGCCGCTTCGGTCAGCCTATCGTAGTCCTCGCGCGGAAATTTTGAATCTATGGGCAGCAGTATAAACTTGTCCTTATCATCGCGCGAAGGGATTTTTATGGCAAATTCCACGCGCGTACCGTCGTTTTTGGTGGACACATTGCAGGCATATTGCTCGGCCGTCAGCGTTTGCTCAAGAATGTTGCCAAGCTGAACCTCGGCCCATGTGCCGCGGGTTTTAACGTTGGTCAGCACGCGCTGAAGGTCGTTGACATCGCCTGCAATTTTACGCATTTCGCCCAGCGATTTGTACACGCTCTCGAGATTTTCGGCCACCGTTTTAAATGAGGAATCGAGCCGCTCCTTCAGCGTAGCGGACAGCTTTTCGTCAACAGTTTTGCGCATTTCCTCCAGCTTTTTCTCGTTGCTCTCCTGCATTTTCAGCACACTGTCGCCCACGGATAGGCGCATACGTTCGGTTTGCTCCCGCTGCGATTGGTTGGCGCGGTCCAAATACCCCGTCAGCGTTTCGAGCATTTTTACCTGCTGCTCGGCGTTTTTCAGCGTAAGCTGCTCCAGCCGCCGGCCTATCTCATTCAGCCCGCGCGAAAACTCCTCGCGGTTTCGCGAAAATTCTTCGGCTATTTGGCGCTGGCCTCTCGCGGCCGAGCTGCGCCGCGCCGACATCTGCATGATAATCAGCACAATAAGCAAAACCAGACAACCGCCCAAAAGGCCTATCATTAAAAATTCCATTTACTGTTCCTTTATATCGAGACTCAGCTCGTTTAGCTGGTTTTTATCCACAAAATCGGGCGCGCCGGCCATAAGATCGGACGAGCTGGCCACCTTTGGAAAGGCGATAACATCGCGTATCGAGGGCGTGTTCAATATCAGCATACACAGCCTGTCCAGCCCGTATGCCATGCCGCCGTGGGGCGGTACGCCGTATTTAAAGGCCTCAAGCAAAAAGCCGAACCTCTCCCATGCCTCCTCCTGCGTAAACCCGAGCAGGCTGAACATCTTGCTCTGCAGCCCGGAGTTGTTTATGCGGATAGAGCCGCCGCCCAATTCAAACCCGTTGAGCACCATGTCGTACGCTTTGGAGCGCACGGCGGCAGGGTCGCTTTCGAGCAGGGAAATATCTTCGTCCATTGGTGCGGTGAAAGGATGATGTATGGCCACAAAGCGGCCGGCCTCCTCATCGTAATCGAGCAGGGGAAATTCCGTGACCCACAAAAAGTCAAACTTGCTGCGGTCGATAAGCTCCAGCCGTTCGCCAAGATTAAGGCGCAGTGCGCCCAGCGCGGAATATACCAAAGCCTCGCTCGGGTCGGCTACGCACAAAATAACGTCGCCCGTTCCGGCGCCCAGCGCGGCATACATCGCGTCAATTTCGGTTTGGCTCAACAGCTTTTCAAAGCTGCTTGAGGTGCTGTCAGGCAGTATGCGGCTGTAAGCCAGCCCGCCCACGCCGTATTGCTCGCGCAGCCAGCTTGTCAGCTTGTCTATCTCCTTGCGCGTCAGCGTTTCGGCCGCGTTTTTGGCACAAATAGCCTTAACAGCCCCGCCCTTTTCCAGCGCGCCCGAAAACATTTTGCATTCGGTGTTTTTAAATATCCCGCCCAAATCGCAAAGCTCAAGCCCAAAGCGAGTGTCGGGCTTGTCGCTGCCGTACCGCGTCATGGCCTCCTTATAGGTCAGCCGCTTAAAGGGCAGCGCGATATCAACAGAGAGCAGCGTTTTGAACAGATATTGTATCATGCCCTCGTTTACAGCCATTACATCTTCGCAGTCCACAAATGACATTTCAAGGTCTATCTGCGTGAATTCAGGCTGCCTATCGGCGCGCAAGTCCTCATCGCGGAAGCAGCGGGCAATTTGCATGTACTTGTCGTACCCCGAGAGCATCAGCAGCTGCTTATACAGCTGAGGCGACTGGGGCAGGGCGAAAAATTTGCCCTGCTGAACGCGCGAAGGCACCAGATAATCCCGCGCGCCCTCGGGCGTGGATTTAACCAGCATGGGCGTTTCGATTTCCAAAAAACCCTGCTCATCGTAATAATCGCGCGCGATTTTGGCCACCTTGTGGCGCGTTATCATGGCGTTCTGCATGGCGGGACGGCGCAAATCGAGATAACGGTATTTCAGGCGCAGCTCTTCGCGTGCGTTTGTTTCATCATCTATCTCAAATGGGGGCGTTTCAGAGCCTGCAAGAATATACAGCTCAGATACCAGTATTTCCACATCGCCTGTGGCTATCTGCTTGTTTTTATTAGAGCGTTCGCGAACCAATCCTGCCGCCAACACGACAAATTCGCTGCGCAGGGTCTGTGCTTTTTCCAAAAGCTCGCCGCTCAATGTGTCATCAAAGGTAAGCTGCACTATTCCCGTGCGGTCGCGCAGGTCTACAAATTGCACCCCGCCCAAATCGCGCGAGCGCTGCACCCAGCCGGCAACCTTCACAGTCTGTCCGGCCGCTTCCATATTCAGCTCGCCGCAGTAATGTGTGCGGCGATTTTGCCCTAAAAAGTCCATTTATATCAGTCCCTCCACAGCGTCGGTAAGCTCATCAAACTGGTCTTTTACCAGATTGTCGTACACAGCCTGAATCAGCCCCTCGCCCAGCGGCACTTCCTGGCCGCTGCCGTCCGACATGTCCTTCAAAACAGCGCGGCCGGCATTAAGCTCGTCCTCACCAATAACTATGCAATATTTAGCGTGCAGCTTGCCGCAGTATTTCATCTGGGCCTTCAGGCTACGGCCGCAAAGGTCGGTTTCGGCAGCAAAGCCCTCGTCACGCAGCAGCTTAACAAGCGTCATGGCCGTATTCAGCGCGGGCATACTCATGGGCGCAAGGTATATATCACACAGTGCCCGCTCAGGGAAGGGGGCCTCTTTGGCCTCCATAACCATAAGCAGACGCTCTATACCCATAGCAAAGCCCAACGCAGGCAGGTCGGGACCGCCCAGCTCGGCGCACAAACGATCGTACCGGCCGCCGCCGCACACCGTGCCCTGAGCGCCTATGTCACCCGACACAAACTCGAAAACCGTGCGCGTGTAGTAATCCAAACCGCGGACAATGCGCGGGTTCACCTTAAAGCCGATGCCCATCATGCGCAGATATTGCTTAACGCCCTCGAAATGGGCGCTGCATTCGGGGCAGATATGGTCTAATATAACAGGAGCATTTTTGGCTACGGCGGCGCAGGCCGGACACTTGCAGTCGAGTATTCTCATGGGGTTGCGTTCCAGCCTGTCAATGCAGGTTTCGCATAGGGTGGTTTTATGCCGCACAAAATATTGCTGCAGGGCCGTATTGTAGTCGTCGCGGCAGTCGCCGCAGCCTATTGAATTGAGATACAGCGTAAGCCCTGTAACGCCCAGGTTTTTTAGCGCAAGATCGCAAAGGCCGATAAGCTCGGCGTCAGCCGTTGGCAGAGCCGAACCAAAGCACTCCACACCAAACTGATGAAATTCGCGCAGGCGGCCTGCCTGCGGACGCTCATATCTGTAGCATGACTGGATATAGGTACATTTAAAGGGCAGCGGCTCATTATAAATGCCATGTTCAATAAGCGCGCGGACAACGCCAGCCGTCCCCTCAGGACGCAGAGTTACCGAACGGTCGCCCTTGTCGTTGAAGGTGTACATTTCCTTGTTAACCACATCGGTGGTATCGCCCACGCCGCGCTGAAAAAGCTCGGTGTATTCAAAAACGGGAAGGCGTATCTCGTCATAGCCAAAGCATTTGGCCGTTTCCAGCAGCGTTTTCTCGACATGCTGCCAGCGGTATGCCTCGCTCGGCAAAACGTCCCTTGTGCCCTTAACGGCAGGAATATTATTCATATAGTTCTCCGTTCCGCCGCCCGTGGGCGGCTCTTGTTTATATATTTGATTTGTACCGTTTTAATATTAAAATGCGGCGCAAGCTCCAAGCCCACACCGCATATGGTCAACCAAATTCAGGGGCGCGGATTGACTATATTCCGCCAATCCAAATCGCCGCGCTCAAGGCCGTGTATCAGCACCTCGGCCGTGGCAATATTGGTGGCTATCGGAATGGAATGCATATCGCAAAGCCGAAGCAAATCGCTTTCGTCCGCGCTATTGGAGCGCGGCGTGAGCGGGTCGCGGAAGCACAGCACCAAATCAACCTCGTCGTAACTGATACGCGAAGCTATCTGCTGGCCGCCGCCCTGTACGCCGCCCAAATATTTAGTTATAGACAGCCCGGTAGCATCTTCAACCAGCTTGCCCGTGCCACCCGTGGCGCAAAGGCGGTGCCGCGAGAGCACACCGCAATATGCTATACAAAACTGTACCATCAGTTCTTTCTTGGCGTCATCCGCCATTAATGCAATATTCATAAGTAATATCCTCCTGTTTATTTCAAATTTGCCCTATAGGGGGCAAAGGAACCTTTACATTATCAACGCGTTTTGCAATGCGTTTTATTGCCGCCAGAGCCTTGCCCTTTTGCAGCGGCTTGCCCAGCGCGCCCGCGCGCTGAATGTTCATATCCACCGGCACTATGCCCAGCAGGCGTATGCCCGCTTTGTCAACAATTTCGTCAATATTGGGGCAATATGGCGTGCCGATAAGCCTGCGGTTGAATTTATTTATCACCAGCCCAAGAGGCACATTGTACAAAGCAAGCGTGCGACGGGTGCTTTCGGCGTCCCTTATGCCAACGGGATCGGGCGTTACCACCACTATCGCACAATCGGCCGAGGACGCTCCGGCCACAAAGCCCTCATCAAAACCGGCAGGACAATCCAAAATTATAAAATCGAATTCTTCGGCTGCGGTATATATCAGCTCGCGCAGCCTTTCAGGCTGCACAACCGTGTGCGCCAGCGGCGCGGGCAACAGCCGGACACCGCCGAATTCTGGTGCGGGCAAGGCTGCGTCTTGCAGTGAAACCGTGCCATTAAGCACATCAGTAAGATCAAACACCACTTCGCCGCTGCGACCTAAAAGCAAGTCCTGACAGCGCAGGCCGGAATCCAAATCAACTAGCAAAACCGATTTGCCGCCAGCTGCCAGACACATAGCCAAGCTGGCCGACAGGCTGCTTTTGCCCGTTCCGCCCTTTCCGCTCGTGATCAATATGCTCTTGCCCAAAGCCAAATTCTCCTTTATAACGTTATAATTCTAACACACTGCCGGCCTACTGTCAAACAAAACCGACATGTTTTCTATGTAGAAAATACGGTCTAAAATATTGCTATTATTCACAAAGCGGCGGCTAATGCCGCTTAAATTACGGCGAGGCGCAACCGCCCCCGAAGCCGGGGAAAGCATCAAATTCGTTTTATCTTTAGCCTCAACGCGTTAAACACCACGGTAACCGAGCTTAAACTCATGGCCAGCGCCGCCAGCATGGGCGACATAAGAGGTCCGCCAAACAAGTGCAGAAACCCCATAGCTATCGGAATAAGCAGCACATTGTAGGCAAAGGCCCAAAAAAGATTCTGCGCTATGCTGCGCATAGTGGACCGGCTTAGTTTAACGGCAGTAACTACATCGGACAGGCTGCTGCCCATCAGCACAATATCGGCCGATTCTATAGCAACATCAGCTCCGGCAGCTATGGCCATGCCAACATCGGCGCGCGTTAGGGCTGGTGCGTCATTAACTCCGTCACCCACCATTATAACGGTACCTTCCCCGCAAAGCTCGGCAATGGCCTCGGCCTTGCCGGCCGGCAAAAGCCCCGCACGTATCTCGGATATACCCGCCTCGCGGGCAATGGCCTCGGCCGTAATCTGATTGTCACCCGTCAGCAATACGACACGCATACCAAACCCCTTCAGGCGCGCTATGGCTTTGGCCGATTCGGGCTTAATAGTGTCGGCCAGCCCGATAACACCTAAAAGCCGCCCGTCTGCGGCCACATAGATAATAGTGGCGGCTTCGCCAGCCAGCCGCGTAGC
>JGI994J12354_10000510_pt1 | contig 38606 bp, 38 predicted proteins | sample IntmicLarv3ML3BL_FD_12354 | JGI IMG/M metagenome (IMG submission 12354) | reverse complement strand
TATTTTGATACATATATAGAGGGAATAGATATAAACAAAGAATATGTAATAGAAATAGAATCAGCAAATGCATTAAATATATCAAACTATAGAAAAATAAATGCAGCAATAGGAAATAAAACATTAGGAGAATACCATAATAGAACATTAATAATAAATAGCAATAAATTAATTTTTAATATAATTTAAAAAAGAGAAAAATGCACCTTAATATTAGACAAAAAAGTCAAATATATATAGGTGTATTTTTATAAAATTAATTAGTTTTATATAGTGTAAATTATAGAGCAAATTAATGATAAAAAATGTTATTGTAGTGTTTGACAAGATAAATTTTTATGATATAATTTGTAATGTTAATAATAAAAGACTAACAAAAGGAGAAAAAAATGAGTAAATCTGATAATGTAGCAATAAAAGTAGATCATGTATATAAAAATTTTAATGTTTATTATGATAGAGCAAACACATTAAAAGAAAGATTATTATTTTTAGCAAGAAATAAGAGAAAAGAAAAAAGAGAAATATTAAATGATATAGATATAGAAATAAAAAAAGGTGAAGCAGTAGCTTTAATAGGAGTTAATGGTAGTGGTAAATCTACACTTCTAAAATTGATGACAAAGATTATCTATCCAAATAAAGGATCAATAGAAACAATGGGGAAACTTACTTCATTATTAGAACTAGGAGCTGGATTTCATCCTGATTTTTCTGGAAGAGAAAACATATATTTTAATGCATCAATTTTTGGATTGACAAGAAAAGAAATAGATAAAAGATTAAATGAAATAATTGAGTTTTCGGAATTACAAGAATTTATTGATAACCCAGTTAGAACATATTCTTCAGGAATGTATATGCGTCTTGCTTTTTCAGTAGCAATAAATGTTGATGCAGAAATCTTACTAATAGATGAGATTTTATCAGTAGGAGATCAACATTTTCAAGATAAGTGCTTTAAAAAAATGGATGAGTTAAGAAAAGAAGGAAAAACAATGGTTTTTGTTACACATAGTATGGGGTCAGTAAAACAATTATGTGATAGAGCAGTATGGTTGTATGAAGGAAAAGTAAAAATGGATGGAAATCCAGAAGAAGTAATAGAAGAATATTTGAAAGTAACAACATAATAATTAAAATTAATAATATTTGAAGTATTAATAAAACAAGGAGAAAAAGTAAACAATGAATATATTTAAGAAAATATATAATTATAGAGAACTATTAAAAACAAATGTAAAAAAAGAAATAAGAGGAAGATATAAAAATTCAATTTTAGGAATACTATGGTCTTTCTTAAATCCATTATTGCAACTTGTTGTATATTCAGTAATATTTGGAGCTTTATTAGCTACAGGAGATAAAACGTATCCAATATATATATGTGTTGCATTGATACCATGGTCATTTTTTACAACAGTAATTACACAAGCTTCATTTACAATAATTGCAAATGAAAATATTATCAAAAAGGTATATTTCCCAAGAGAAATTTTACCATTGTCTGTTGTAGTTAGTGGAGCTGTTAATTTTGCTATATCAACAACAATAATAATTGCATTTGTATTAATATATGGAGTAGGAATCAGTTGGCATATATTATTATATCCATTAATATTATTGATTCAATGTGTATTACAATTAGGAATTTCATTTATATTGTCTTCTATTACAGTATATTTTAGAGATTTAGAACATATTATAGGTATAATTTTATTAGCTGCATTTTATGGTACACCTATAGTATATAAAATAGAACAATTACCAGAAAATTTACAAGTTATTATGAATTTAAACCCAATGACACATATTATAAATGCATATAGAAATATTTTTTATTATCATCAAATGCCAGATTTTAAAGCATTAGGGATTTTATTTGGAATATCTTCTTTGCTAGTTTTAATAGGGTATTTTACATTTAAAAAATTACAAAAAGGATTTGCAGAAGAATTGTAAATTAAAAAATAATAATATAAAAGATATGTAAAAAAACACATATCTTTTTTGTTTTGTATATAATAAAAAAATTACAAAATTTTATTAAAAAATAAAAAAGAGTGATGAAGTTTAATTAGGAAAAATCTTTGACACTACTTACTTATAGTAGTATAATAAAAAAATAAAATTAGAAAAATATTTAGAACAATATTAAGAAAATTGTGAAGGAGAAAATTATGAAAAAAATTTCTATTGTAGTACCAATGTATTATGAAGAAGAAGTAGTAAATGTGTGTTATGAAAGATTAATTTCTAATTTAAACAAAATTAAAGAATATGCTTATGAAATTATATTTATAAATGATGGAAGTAAAGATAAGACATTAGAAAAATTAGAAGAAATATCTAAAAAAGATAAGAATGTAAAAGTGATTTCTTTTTCGAGAAATTTTGGTCATCAAAGTGCTGTTACAGCGGGTATAAAATATGTTGAAGGAGATTGTATTTTAATAATAGATGCAGATCTTCAAGATCCACCTGAACTAATACCAGATATGATCAAATTATGGGAAGAAGGAAATGAAGTTATATATGGTAAGAGGGTATTAAGAAAAGGTGAATCTAAATTTAAACTATTTTCAGCAACTATGTTTTACAAAACTTTAAATTCATTATCAGATATAGAGATACCACAAGATACAGGCGATTTTAGATTAGTAGATAGAAAAGTAATTGATGTAATAAATAATATGCCAGAACATAATAAATTTTTAAGAGGACTATTTAGTTGGGTAGGATTTAAGCAAAAAGCTTTTGAATATGAAAGAGATAAAAGAGTTGCAGGAAAAACTAAATATCCTATAAGTAAAATGATGAAACTTGCAACAGATGGTATAATAAGTTTTTCTACAAAACCATTAAAAATAGTAGGAACTTTAGGAATAATAAGTATTATTATTTCAATTATAATACTTATATATTCAATAATATCATATGCAATGTCATTAAATAATTTAACACCTGGTTGGACATCAATAATGCTTACAGTTACACTTTTTAGTGGAGTACAGTTATTATCAATATGGATAATGTCAGAATATATTGCTAGAATATATGATGAATCTAAAAAAAGACCAGAATATATAATAGATAAATCTATTAATATAGATAAAGATTAAATTTGTTATGAAATTCATAATAGAATAAAGGAAAACATATAATGAAAAAAATAATTGAAATGATAAAAGAATTATATAAAAAATACAAAGAAATAATTAATTATTTAATATTTGGAGGATTAACAACATTAGTTAATTTTATATCATATTTTGTATTTGCTAAGCTGTTAAGTGTAGATGAAGTTATAAGTAGTATATTGTCATGGTTAATAGCTGTATTATTTGCGTATATAACAAATAAATTATTTGTATTTGAGAGTAAAAATAATGAAAAAAAAGATATAATAAAAGAATTGATTTCATTTTTTACATGTAGAATTATTTCAGGAATACTATGTGATGTGGGTACTTTTGCATTAATGGTAAAAGTATTTCATATAAATGATGTTTTTTCTAAAATAGTGACACAAATTATGGTTGTAATTGTGAATTATTTATTTAGTAAGTTAATTGTTTTTAAAAGAAAAAATTTAGGAGAATAAGAATGGAAATAACATATTGTAATATTAAAAAAATAGCAATAGCATATATTACCATACCAGTAATTATTTTTATATTAGGTTGGATAAAACTACATATTGCTATACCAGTAGTAGCACTGTTATTAATAGCTTTATGGAAAGGTATATATAATAAGAAAAGTCAAAAAAGTATTAAAGATAAAGAAGAAAATAAAGAAAATAAAAAAAGTATATATATAAGTAAAAAAATGATTTTACTTATATTCGGAATTGCATTTGGATGGTGTTTATTTTCAGGTCAAGGAGGATTTTTTCCTCAAAGTGATGATTATCCATGGAGAAATGCAATTTTAAGAGATTTAATAAATTTTGATTGGCCAGTTGTATATTCAGAGTTTAATAGGACATTAGTTTATTATATAGGACATTGGATGGTGCCAGGATTGTTTGGTAAAATGGCTTTAGGTATTACTAATAGTTCTAATATTGCGTGGATAGTAGGTAATATAACTTTACTTATATGGACAAGTATAGGAGCTACAATAGTACTTTTATTACTAATTAAACTACTAAAATGTGATTCAAGAAAGAAAATATTTATTACTATTTTAATGATGATCTTTTTTAGTGGGTTAGATTTCATAGGAACAATGATTACAGGAAGATATGATGCAATGCATATTGAATGGTGGGTACGAGGACTTCAATTTAGTTCAATTACAACATGTTTGTTTTGGGTGTTTAATCAATCAATAATACCTTGGATTATAACTTTAATTGTTCTGCAAGAAAAAAATGTAAAAAACTATGCATTTTTAATAGTTATATGCCTTTTATCAGGACCATTTCCTACAGTAGGAATAGCAATATATATGGTAGTACTGGGAATAATAGAGTTAATTAAACATATTAAAAATAAGCAATTCAAAGAATTTATATTAGATGTTTTTTCAATACAGAACATTGTAGCAATACTTTTAATATTACCTATATTTATATTATATTTAACTTCAAATAGTGCAGCATCTATGGGAGTAAAAATATCTTTAGGAACTATAGAAGAAGGAGTTACATATTTTACTTTAATTCAAAGGTATATATTATTTATTATTTTAGAACTTGGGGTTTATGCAGCTTTTATATTTAAAGATAATAAAAGAAATCCGATATATTATACTACTATAGCATATTTGATTATTGTTCCATTAATCAAAATGGGAGAATCATCAGATTTTTGTATGAGAGTTTCAATACCAGGAGTATTAATACTAATGTGTTTGATAATAAAATATTTATTTGATAATATTGAAATTAAGAAAAAAACATGTACAGTGTTAATCATATTATTATGTATAGGAGCAGCTACACCATTTATTGAAATGAGAAGAAGTGTAGTGCAGCTTAATGATAATAATATAGTAAATGTAAAAGATACTATAGGTACATTTAATCAAGAAGAAGTTAGATTAATTGATAATTTTGTTGCAAATGACTATCAAGAAAAAACATTTTATAAGTATTTAGCAAAATAGAAAAAAGTAAATATAAGATAATGAACATGGAGAAGAAGAAATGAAAAAATATTTAAAACTAATCAGAATAAAGCATTATTTAAAAAATGGATTAATATTTTTACCATTAATATTTAGTAAAAGTCTTTTTAATATGGATTTACTTATAAAAGTACTAATATCATTTTTTATATTTAGTATTGCATCATCAATTGTATATATAGTAAATGACATTAGAGATGTTGAAAAAGATAAAAATCATCCTAAAAAGAAAAAAAGACCAATAGCAAGTGGAGAAATTTCAATTAGAAAAGCATCAATATTTATATGTATACTCACAATATTATTAATAGGTTTGATAGTGTTAAATACCTTATTATTTAATGTCAATTTATATAGTTTGTTATTATTAACAATATATATTTTAATTAATATTGGATATAGTTTTGGAATGAAAAATGTGCCAATACTTGATATAGTAATATTAGTTTCAGGTTTTTTAATAAGAGTATTGTATGGTTCAGTAGTTTCGGGAATAGAAATATCTTCATGGTTATATTTAACAGTAATTTCAATGTCTTTCTATCTTGGATTAGGTAAAAGAAGAAATGAAATAGTTAAAGGCACAGAAAATGGCACAATAAGAAAAGTATTAAAATATTACAATAAAGATTTTTTAGATAAAAATATGTATATGTATTTAGCTTTAACAGCAACATTTTATTCTTTATGGTGTTTAGATAATCAAGCAATCAAAGGTATAATATGGACTATACCAGTATTGTTAATCATATGTATGAAATATAGTTTAACTATTGAAAGTGAATCAAATGGTGACCCAATTGAAGTATTGTTATCTGACAAAGTATTAATGTTTTTATGTAGTATATATTTAGTAATGATATTACTTATGATATATATATAAGGGGAGAAAAAAGTGAATGTATATGATTTTGATAAAACAATTTATAGAGGTGATAGTACTTTAGATTTTTATAAATGTATTTTGAAAAAAAATCCAAAAGTAATAAAATATATTTTTATACAAATCATATTTGCTATAAGATATATAATAAAGAATATAGATAAAACTAGATTTAAGGAAAAATTTTATATATTTCTAAAATGTATAGATAATGTTGATGAAGAAGTTTTAGTTTTCTGGGAAAAAAATGAAAAAAAGATAGAAGAATGGTATGTTGAGAAACATAGAAGTACAGATGTTGTTATATCTGCATCACCAGAATTTTTATTAAAACCAATATGTGATAAACTTGGTATAAAGTTTTTAATGGCATCAATTGTTAATAAAAATACAGGAGAATATACAGGAAAAAATTGTTATGGAAAAGAAAAAGTATTAAGATATAGAAAAGAATTTGATAATGAAAAAATTGATGAATTTTATTCAGATTCTTTATCAGATTTGCCACTTAAAGAAATATCAAATAAATCTTTTCTAATTAAAAATGGAAAAATAACTAATTGGAACTAGATAAAAAATATATAAGAAATATGAAGGTGATATAACTTGGATGAAAACAAATTAACAAGTCCAGAATTGGAAAATAATGAAGAAGAGAGATTAGAAAATTCTTTAAGACCTAAAGTATTGTCAGAATATATTGGTCAAACTAAAGTTAAAGAAAACATGAAAATATATATAGAGGCTGCAAAAAAAAGAGAAGAGCCTCTTGATCATGTTTTATTATATGGACCTCCAGGTCTTGGTAAAACAACATTATCAAATATTATTTCTAATGAAATGAACTCTAATATAAAAGTTACATCAGGGCCTGCAATAGAAAAACCAGGAGATTTAGCAGCATTACTTACAAATCTTTCAGAATATGATGTTCTATTTATTGATGAAATTCATAGATTAAATAAAAGTGTTGAAGAAATACTATATCCTGCATTAGAGGATTATACATTAGATATAATAATAGGAAAAGGGCCAAGTGCAAGATCGATAAGATTAGATTTACCTAAATTTACATTAATAGGAGCAACAACAAAGGCTGGTTCACTTACTACTCCTCTTAGAGATCGTTTTGGTATTGTTGAAAGATTACAATTATACACAGATGATGAACTTAAAACAATAGTTAAAAGGTCAAGTTCAATACTTGATATAGAGATAGATGAAGAAGCTTCTAGTGAAATTTCAAGACGTTCAAGAGGTACTCCAAGAATAGCAAATAGAATTTTAAAAAGAGTAAGAGATTATGCATCAGTATTAGGTGATGGTAATGTTGATCTAAAAATAGCAAAAATAGCATTAAATAAATTAGAAATAGATGAATTAGGATTAGATGAAATAGATAGAAAAGTTTTAGAAACAATAATAACAAATTATAATGGAGGACCAGTAGGAGTTGAAGCAATAGCTGCTACAATTGGAGAAGAAATAGAAACAATAGAAGATGTATATGAACCATATTTAATGCAAATAGGATTTTTATCTCGTACACCAAGAGGTAGGATAGCTTTAAAAGCAGCATATGATCATTTAGGTTTTGTATTTGAAAAAGATTAATATTGCTATTTAGGAGGGTAAATATGAAGACAGTAATAAATAAAATAAAGAATATTGATAAAGAAAAAAGATATATATATATAACTTTATTTATATTTTCAGTGTTAGCTATATTAAAACTATTTTCACATGAACCTTGGAGAGATGAGGCACAAGCTTGGCTTTTAGCTAGAGATTTAAATTGTTTTGAGTTGATTGCAAATATGAAATTTGAAGGACATCCAATATTATGGCATTTATGCTTGAAAGTATTACAGTTATTTAAACTGCCATATTTTTCTCAAATGGTATTACATGTAATATTAAATATATTAGCAGTATATTTGATTTTGGCAAAAATAAAAATGGATAAGTATTTGAAATTATTATTTATCTTTTCTGATATTGTTGCATTTGAATATTTAGTGTTTTCAAGAAATTATGTGTTGGTTTTATTGTTGTTAGTAATTATAGCAATTGTGTATAAAGATAGATTTAAAAGACCAATATTATATAGTATTTTATTAATTTTATTAGCAAATACAACATCACATGCGTTAGGTGTGGTTTTTGCCCTTTCATTAATATATCTTTTTGAAGCAATTAAAAAATACAGAAATTTTAGAAAAATTAATAGAAGTATAGATGAAGAGAAAGAAGATATAAACAAAAAAAATGAAGAAAAGGTAGATGAAAAATTAATATTTAGTAAAAAGAAATTAATAACAGTTGTTATATGTACAATTATTATAATATTAGTCTCGATAGCTGTAATAATGTTATTAAATAACCAAGCATTGGATGGAAAATTAGTAGAAGTATCTTTTCCAAAAACAGTTTCTGAATGGAAAGATTTTATTATAAATGGACTAAATACTTATGGAGCAGCATTCATTGGAAATATTGAGACAGAATCAATTTATGAAAATTATGTAGGTATTGCAATGCTTATTTGTGGAATTGTGTTATTTATTAGGAATCCTAAAGTATTGTTTTTATATGTTTTTTCAAGTGGTTTTTTATGTGCTTTATTTAATTTAGTGTTATATAGAGGTGTACGACATTTATATCTATATGTTTTAATTTTTATGTTTTGTTTATGGATAAAATCATCTTATGAAGAAATTGAAATAAATGAAACAAAAGATAATTTGAGAAATATTTCTGAGGATAAAGAAGTTTTTAAAAGAAGTAAAATAGACTATATGGTAAATGTTTTATTATCATTTTTCTTATTTTTATTAGTAATAATAGGCATTGTTAATACTGGTGAAAATTATCTTAAAATATATTCAGATGGCAAAAATGTAGCTAATTTTATAAAAAGTGAGGGTTATACAGAATACACTTTTATTTCACTTGAGTCTGCAATTGCCACATCTATATTACCATATATTAAGGGAAAAGAATTGTGGTGTATTGAAGATGAAAACTATCACACATATATTCCATGGACAAAGGAATTTAATAATATAATTGTTTCTCAAAACAATATAGAAGAAATGATAGAAAAATTTGCTACTATAAGAGATATAAAAGAAGTAATAGATGAAAATTTTGATAAAAAAGATAATTTATTATTAATATTTGATAAAAGAATATTATTGAGTGAAGAATATCTTGAAGAGCTAAATTTAGTGTATACTAGTGATGAAACAATTATTGATGAAAGATTTAATATATTTACATATAAAATGGAGGAATAAAATGAAATTATTGATGCATGCTTGTTGTGCTCCTTGTAGTATATATTGCATAGATTGTTTAAGAGAAGAAAATATTGAACCTACTATTTATTGGTATAATCCTAATATACATCCATATTTAGAATATAAACAAAGAAAAGATGCTTTAGAAAGTTATACAAAAAGTATTGATGTTGAAAGTATATTTGAAGAAAATTATGGTTTGGAAGAATTTTGTAAGAATGTTATAAACAATCTAGATAATAGGTGTATAGAATATTGTTATAAAATTAGGTTAGAAAAAATAGCTAAATATGCAAAAGAAAATGGGTACTCTCATTTTACTACTACTCTTTTAGTTAGCCCATATCAAAAACATGAAGAAATAATAAAGATTGGAAATGAAATTGCAAATAAGTATGGAGTGGGATTTCTATATAGAGACTTTAGAGTTGGTTTTAGAAAAGGACAAGCTAAAGCAAGAGAACTAGGTCTATATATGCAAAAGTATTGTGGTTGTGTTTTTTCTGAGAAAGATAGATATTTAGGAGATAAAACAAAATGATTATATAAATAAAGGGGAAATCTTAAATTTATATTGAAAATTAGAAAGTGAGGATTGGTTATGAGAAAAGTGAGTTTTATGACCAATGATAATGTGAAAGTTTATGGTACTTTAAGTAGGGATGGTAGTAATATTTGTGTAATAATGTGTCATGGAATTAGGGCAGGAAAAGAAGAACATGGAAATTTTACAAAATTAGCTGAAGAATTAAACAAAGAGAAAATAGATAATTTCAGGTTTGATTTCAGAGGACATGGTGAAAGCAAAGAAGACTTTTTGAAAATGAACATAGCAGGAGCAATAAAAGATTTAGAAACTAGTATAGAATACATAAGTAAATTAAAATACAAAAAAATTATTTTACTAGGAGCAAGTTTTGGAGCTGGAATTATATCACTTATTGATTACAACAAATATGAAAATATATCTAATTTAATATTATGGTATCCATGTATTGTGTATGAAAACACAGATGTATTTTCAAAGGAAAATGTAGAAGAAGCAATTAACAATAGCTATTTTGAGACTAAAAGTATGAAAACAGGAAAAGTTTTTAAATTTAGCAAAGAATTTATGATTCAAACATTGAAATATAAACCAAGTGAAAATTTAAAAGAAAACAAGTTAAATAAACTATTTATACATGGGGATTTAGATATAAATACAATGTATGAAGATACAAGGAAATGTGTAAATGAAAGTATAAATTCAAAGTTTATAACAATTAAAAATGGTACACATGGATTTTTTGATAATAAGGAGCATTTTGAAAGAGTGATGAGTGAGACAATAAAATATATAAGGAAAAACAAATGAAGAAAGATGAGATGTTAATACATAGCAGCGCTGTTTTTAGAATTGGAGAAAGGGTAAAAAATATGAGAAATAAAGATGAAGCAATGGAAGAAATTATAAGATATGCTAAAATGTTTTATGAAAAATTAGATTTTGCACATAATATTGAACATGGAGAAAGAGTAGTAAAAAATGCAAAAAAAATCATGGAAAAAGAAGGAGGAAATTCTTTTTTAGTGGAAGCTGGTGCTTGGTTACATCAGTTTCATGATGATTTGGAAGAAGTAAAAAAATTTATTAATAATTTGCATATAGATGATGGGTTAAAAGAAAAATTGTATGAAATAGCTAAATGTAGACCAGGCAATATAAATGAAAATTCATCATTAGAAGCTAAAATAGTATATGATGCAGATTCAATAGAAGTACTTAGCACATATGGAACAATAAGGGAAATAATTTGTAATGTAAAATGTAGAGAAAAAAATTGGGAAGATGCTATAAATAGTACAATTAATGTGCAAGAAATATTTAGAAAAAAGTTAATGACTGAAACAGCAAAAAACATTATAAAAAAAGATTTAGGAATAATAGATGAATTTTGGTATTCTTATAAAAAATGGATAGAGATAGTAGCAGATAATGATAACTAAAAGTGAATTAATAAGTTGAAGGTGATGATGATGGAAAAAGAATATAATACTTTAGATTATTATAATAAAAATGCAAAAATATATTTTGAACAAACAATAATAGGAAACTTAAAGGAAAATTATGATAAATTTTTAAATAGAATCCCTGAAAAAGCATATATATTAGATTTTGGTTGTGGTTCAGGTAGAGATAGTAAGTATTTTTTAGAAAATGGATATAAAATTAAAGCAATAGATGGTTCTGAAGAAATGTGTAAATTATCTAGTAAATATATTAATCAAGATGTTGTATGTATGAAATTTGATGAATTAGATGATGAGAATATTTATGATGCAATATGGGCTTGTTCATCAATATTACATGTAGAAAAAGAAATATTACCTAATATATTGGATAAAATGATAAGATCCCTTAAACCAAATGGTGTAATTTTTACAGCTTTTAAAAAAGGTGAAGGATATGAAATTAAAGAAGGTAAATATTATAATTTTTTAACAAAAGAAGAAATGGAAAAAATATTAAATAATCTAAAACAAAATGCTAACATAATTGATTATTTTGAAACATTATCAAGCACTAAAAGACCAGAAAAAGTAATTTGGTCAAATTATATTATTCAAAAAATTAGCAATAGTTAGTTTTTTTATCTAAAAAATATTCCAAAAGTGTTAAAAATTTAAAAAAGAATTTTGTCGAAAACTTGTACATTGGTACAAGTTTTATGCTATAATGGAAAAAATATAAGTAATAGAAAAGGGAATAGTAAATGTTAATAGGAGTGTATACAATACCAACATTAGTTACATATTTGGGACTGTTTTGTTCTTTTAGTTCATGTATGTTTGCTTTTAATAATAAATTAGATATAGCAATAGTACTGTTTATATTTGCAGGAATATTTGATTTGTTTGATGGGATGATAGCAAGAAAATTAAATAAAACAGATAAAGAAAAATTATTTGGAATACAGATAGATACAGTAGTAGATGTTTTTAGTTTCGGTGTCACACCAATTATTATAGGGTTAAATATAGGGTTAAATACAGCTTTAGATTATGTGATATTTGGAATATATCTTGTTACAGCTACAATGAGATTAGCATATTTTAATTATTTGGTTTTGGAAAAAAATGATGATAAACCAGTGAAATATTATACTGGTTTACCAGTAACATATAGTGCATTAATCTTTCCAATATTTTATTTATTCAAAAATATATTAAATGAAAATTTTGATATAGTTTTAAGAATGGTATATATACTTGTAGCAATTTTCTATATATTAAAAGTAAAAGTAATAAAACCTAAAGGAATATGGTACTTAATATTTTTTTTACTTGCAATTGTAGCATCGATAGTTACAGTAATTTTATTGTAAATTTCATAAGAGGAGATATTAATGGAGTTAGTAATTAATTTTTATATAAGTTTTTTATCAGTTATATTTGCAGGAATACTTAATATGGTAGTTGTAAAACTACCAATATTAAACTTCTTAAAAAAACCAATGGATAATAATAAAAGATTAAAAGATGGAAATAGATTGTTTGGAGAAAACAAAACATGGAAGGGTTGCTTTTCAATGATATTGTTAAGTGTTATTGTTACAGTTTTGTGGGGATTAGTATGTACTAACAACTTGTATTTACATGAAAACAACTTGTTTTATAGAAATTATGAAAATACAGTAATATATAATGTTTGTATAGGATTTTTTTTAGGTTTAGCATATATATTATTTGAGTTACCAAATAGTTTTGTAAAAAGAAGGATAGGTATTAAAGAACGGAAAATCTAGTAAAGGAATACAAGGTAAGATATTTATAATAATTGATCAAATTGATTCGCTTTTTGGTTGTGGTCTTGTATTAATGGCAGTATATAGAATTTCCTTTTTACAATATCTATTTTTTGTGTTTTTAGGAGGATTAACACATTATTTTTTTAATGTGTTGCTATATGTCTTGAAATTAAGAAAAAACATTTAAGGGGGATTTTAGGTGATAGTAAAAATAGATGATGATATATTTAGTGAATTAATAGGAAATAAAGCAAAGTCATTACAATTAATGAAAAAAAATGGTTTTTGTGTTCCAAATGGATTTATATTAGATAAAAATACTTTTAAAGAAATTATAGAATACAATAAAGTACAAGAAAAAATACAATATTTATTAAAAAATATAAAAAGTGAAAATATAAAACAAAGTAGTATAGAATTATGTACAATAATTAAAAATTTAATAATACCAGAAAATATATCAAATGAAATAGCTAATAAATTGTTATCAGATAAAAAATATGCGGTAAGAAGCAGTGGTATAAAAGAAGATTTAGATAATTTTTCTTTTGCAGGACAATATGATACTTTTTTAAATATAGATAAAGAAGATGAAGTATTGAAAGCAATTTTAGATTGTTATAAGTCAATGTATAGTGAAGGGATATTATCATATTGTTTTGATAACAATGTAGATTTTGATGACTATACTATGGCTGTTATTATACAAGAAATGGTAAATAGTAAAAAGAGTGGAGTAGCTTTTACAATAAATCCATTAACAGGGATAGACAAAGAATTTTTGATTGAAATAGCAGAAGGATTAGGAGAAAACATAGTAAGTGGAAAAGTAGTACCAGAAAATTATACTTATAATTGGTGTGAAGAAAAATATGAATATGATATATCAAATAAACTTTTAAATAAAGATGAGTTAGAAGAACTATGTAGTAAATTATTAGAAATACAAATGTTTTTTGGATATCCTGTAGATGTAGAGTTTGCTTATGAATCAAAAAAATTATATATTCTACAAGCAAGAGCTATTACTAAAATTATGTATCATGAGATAAAAGATCAGTGGTCTACAGCAGATTTTAAAGATGGTGGAGTATCAGCTACAGTATGTAAACAGTATATGTGGAGTTTATATGAATATATTTGGGAAACCACATTAAAGAAGTTTATTATAGATTCTAAAATTTTAAAAGAAAATGGATTTAGAAAATTAGGAGATATGTTTTATGGTAGACCATATTGGAATATGAGTATAGTAAAAAAAGCTATGTCAAGAGTGCCTCGGATATAAAGAAAAAGAATTTGATATGGAATTTGGAGTAAAAATTACATATGAAGGAAATGGTGAAACTACAAAGATAACACCAAAATCAATTAAAAATATTATATTAATGGCATTAGCACAAAAAAAGATATTAAAAGAAAGAGATGAAAATGCAGAAAAATATAAATTAGATTTATTAAAAAAGTATGATAATTATAGAAAAAATATTGAAAACAATTACAATTTAGAAGAAATTGAAAAAATATGGTATACATTAATAAAAGAAGATTATTTTGAAAGTGAAAGTACATATTTTTGGCAAATATTTATTAATACAGTACATCAATCACTATTTAAAGATGGATTATTAAAGTATGTAAGTAGTAGTGAATATTTTAATTTAATAAGTGGACTGGATAATATATCTCATTTGCTACCATTTTATGATATGTGGGAAATAAGTAGAAACATATTAAAAAGTGAAAAAAGTAAAGCATTTTGGATAAATTCAAGTATAAAGGAAATAAAAAAAGAATATAAAAGTGGTAATATAAAATATAATTTGGCTGAATTAAAAGAGCATACAGATAAATATGGTTATCACTCAGATAAAGAATTGGATGTAACATACCCTTGTTATTCTGAAGAAGCAGATCCAATTATAAAGAATATAAAGGATTTATTAATTTTAGATGATAGTTATAGTCCAATTAAGGATAAAGAAAAACAAAAGCAAGAGTATATAAAACAACTTGAAAAAATAAAAAAACAAATTTCTGATAAAAAATACAAAAAGGTATTATCTAAAATAGAAAAAATGAGAAAACTTTTATGGTGGAGAGAAGAGTTCAGAGATGTTTCAACAAGGTTTTATTATATAATAAGAATATACACTATTAAGTTAGCTAAAAGTTATGAAACAGAAGCTATAATTGAAGATATAGATGATATTTGGTATTCTAAAATAGAGGATATATTTAACTTTATAACTAAGAAAATATCTGCAGAAGATTTAAGAAATATTATTGAAAAGAATAAAAAATACTATACTTCATTTAGAAATTTTATGAGCGAAAATGAAATAGGAGATGTTTTCAATAAAGCTAGTACAGTGAAAAAAATAAAGAAAAATGATAATGTGTTTTTTGGAATTGGAAGTAATAATGGTACTGTTACAGGGATAGCAAGAGTAATAGAGAGTTTAGATGAAATAGATAAGTTGCAAAAAGGAGATATATTAGTTACAAAATTTACTGATACTGGGTGGACAAGTAAATTTGCAATTTTAAAAGGTATTGTTACAGAATATGGAGGTATATTATGCCATGCTTCAATTGTATCAAGGGAATATGGGATACCATGTATTGTATCTGCTGAAAATATTACAAAAAAAATAAAAGATGGAACTACAATTACTATTAATGGTGAAACAGGAGAAATAACAGGAGTAAAATAATATGGTAAATAAAACTTATGATAGAAAAAGTAAACAATATGTGGAAGATGATTCAAGATCAAAGATACTTATCTTTCTATATAATACAATAATAGGAAGAATATTATTGAAATTAATATTTACTAGAAAAACTTTGTCTAGGATATATGCTATATATATGAAAAGTAGAATATCAAAACATAAAATAAATAAATTTATTAAGAAATATAAAATAGATTTGGAAGAATATATAGAAAAAGATTATAGAAATTTCAATGAGTTTTTTATAAGGCAGATCAAGGAAGAAAGAAGACCAATTAGTAAAGAAAAACACAAATTAATATCTATTGCTGATGGAAAGTTAAAAGCATATAAAATAACAGAAGATTTACAATTACATATAAAAAATAGTATATATTCAATAGATGAACTTATAGAGGACAAAGAAATTGCAAAGGAATATTCAGGTGGAGAATGTTTAATATTTAGGCTTTCAGTAGAAAATTATCATAGATATTGCTATATAGATAATGGAAGACAAGATAAAAACAAAAAAATAAAAGGAGTACTACATACAGTACAACCTATTTCACAAAATAGATATAAAGTATATTCACAAAATAGTAGAGAATGGACCATACTTCATACAGAAAATTTTGATGATGTACTTCAAATCGAAGTAGGAGCAATATTGGTAGGAAAGATTAGAAATCATTATGAAAATAATACATTCAAAAAAGGTGATGAAAAAGGATATTTTGAATTTGGAGGTTCTACAATTGTTTTATTAATAAAAAAAGATGCTGTAAAAATTGATGATGATATAGTAGAGAATTCTAAGAATGATGTAGAAACTTTTGTAAAAATTGGAGAAAGTATAGGTGAAAGAGTATGTTAAAAAGATGGAATATATATTTTAAAGAAATGTATCCCTTGTTTTCAAGGTTATTTGTTGGTTTTTTATTGTTTTTTGAAATTTATTTTTTAGTAATATTAACAAATACACATTTTGAATTTAATGTTGGAATAAGTGAAATTGTTGGAGCTATTACTATATTTTCATTTTTGCTATTATTAAGAATAGCAGATGATTTTAAGGATTATAAAGCTGATTTAAAACTATTTCCAGATAGACCATTACCATCTGGAAGAGTTACAAAGAAAGATTTAAAAATATTAGCTATAATAGTTTTGGTAACTATAATAACATTAAATATAATTTTTATGAATAATTTAATATATTTTGCAGTTCTTATGGTTTATGGAGTGTTGATGTCAGTATGGTTTTTTAGCAGAGCAAAAATACAAAAAAGTTTACCATTAGCATTAGTTACACATAATCCAGTTCAATTAATTATAAATCTATATATTATTTCATTTACTTGTATAAAATATGGAATAGAATTAATAAGTTTTAACAATTTTTTAATTTTAATAACTTTATATTTTTCTGGACTTATATGGGAAATAGGTAGAAAAATTAGAGCACCAAAAGATGAAACAGAATATACTACATATTCAAAATTATTTGGACATAAAAAGGCTACATTGTTTATTTTAGGTGTAATGTTTATTGATATGATAACAACATCTATGCTTTTATATAAACTATATAGTATTGCAGTTGTTACAGTAATACTTAGTTATTGTTGGTTAATAAAACAATGTTTTGTTTTTATTAAAACACCAGAAAAATTTACTCTTATTAACAAAATAGAAAAATATATTTTAGTAACAGAAGCAACAGTTGTAATAGTAGAAGTAATATTTTTACTACATAAGGTAATTATTTAGGAGAAAAAATATGAATAAATTTATTAGAAATAAATCTGAATTAAATAAAAGTATAATAGGTGGAAAAGCATATAATTTAAATGTTTTAGAACAATCAGGTTTAAATGTTCCAAAATGGTTTTGTATATCTTCTGAATGTAGAGAAAGTGATTTGCAGGAGCTTCAAGAAGAAATAGATAAATATATAAATGAAAATTTTGATAATAATGATGTTTTTTCTGTTAGGTCTTCAGCTATATCAGAAGATGGAGAAAAATCTTCATATGCAGGACAATATGAAACGTTTTTGAATGTTGATCGTAGTTTATTATTAGAAAAAATACAAGAGTGTTGGCAATCAGCATATAAAGAAAATGTTAGAAGCTATGAAGAAATCATGGTTGAAGATGCACAAAAGGATAATGAGAAGCCAAAGTGTTTTGATGAATTTAATATGGGAGTCATTATACAAAAGATGATAAACCCAGATTATTCAGGAGTTTTATTTGCAGCAAATCCAAATGGAATATTGAATGAAATGGTTGTTGTAAGTGGTGTTGGAGAAGGTTCAAATGTAGTAGAAGATAAGGTTCCAGTATGTACATATTACTATAATACAACAGATAAAATATATTATTTTGAAAAACAAGATGAAGCAAAAGAATTAGATATAAATGAATTTGAAGAAATTATTGAATCAGGAAAGAAAATACATAATATATTTAATAATTATATGGATATTGAATGGTGTATAAAAGATAATGAGTTATACATATTACAAGCAAGACCAATTACCACTTTAGATACTAAAAATATAGTGGTATTGGATAATAGTAATATAGTAGAGAGTTACCCTAATATTACATTGCCACTAACTCAGAGTTTCATAAAAGAAGCATATTATAGAGTGTTCAAAGGAGCATATACTAGATTAGTAAAAAATAAAAAGATAATAAAAAATAATGATAAATATTTAAGAGAAATGTTAGGTGTATCAAGTGGTAGAGTCTATTATAAAATTAGTAATTGGTATACTTTTATTAATATATTACCATTTAATAAAAAAATAATACCTATATGGCAAGAAATGATGGGGGTTTCTGATAAAGAAATAACTATTAATGAGCAAAAAATAGGTTTTTTAATGCATGCTTTTGTAGCATTAAATTCAGTATATTTACTTGCTACAGTGAATTCAAAAATGAAAAAATTAAATAAATTCTTTTTGGAGATACCAGATTATTTTAATAAAAAGTTTAGTTCAGAAATTAATAATAAGGAGTTATTAAATTTATATGGTGAATTGACAGAAAAATTAGTCAAAGATTGGGATATTACACTTGTTAATGATATGAGTACATTTATATTTACTGGTTTAGTAAAAAGCAAATTTAAGAAAATGAATATAAAAGATTATGAAATGGAAACTAATAAATACATATCAGGATTAGCAGGAATCAATAGCATGAATCCAGTTAAGGAATTAGTAAAAATTGCAGGGCTTGTAGCAACAAATGAAAAAATATTACAAATACTAAAAGAAATGAAAACAGATGAAGATTTCTATAATTATATAAAAGAAAAAGGTAATACTGGACAAGAAGTAGTACTTATAGATGTATTAAATTATTATATAAAAGAATTTGGAGATAGAAGTATAGAAGAGTTAAAGTTAGAAAGTAAAACATTTAGAGTATCTCCAATATTGTTAATAAAAAAGATAATTGAATATGTTGAAAATAAAGAAAATTTAGATTCTATTGAAAAAAGTTTTTTAGAACAAGAAGATAAGATAAAAGTAAAAAAATCAATATTACTTAATTTCTATACTGAAAAAGCTACAACTGGAATAAAAAACAGAGAAATATCAAGATTAAATAGAAGTAGAATATATGGAATGATGAGAACAATTTCATTGAAAATTGGTCAAAATTTTTATGAAGAAGGTAGTTTAGAAAATAAAGAAGATGTTTTCTATTTGTATTATGATGAAATACAAAAAGCTACAAATAATATAGAAATTGATTTGAAAAAAATAGTAAATGAAAGAAAGATACAATATGAAAAATATACTAAAATACCTACATATTCAAGATTAATATTTTCAAACAAAGAGTTTGATAAAAATTTATTAAATGTAAATATATCTGAAAATAATAATAAATGGGACAAGTTGCAGGGAACACCTTGTTCTTCTGGAATAGTAGAAGGAGAAGTAATAGTTGTTGAAGATCCAAAAAACATTACAAATATAGAAGGAAAAATATTGGTTACAAAAATGACAGATCCAGGATGGGTATTTTTACTTACAATGGCAAAAGGAATCATATCAGAAAAAGGATCATTATTATCACACACAGCAATTATTTCAAGAGAATTAAAAGTACCATCAATAGTGCGGAGTACAAAATGTTACTAGACTACTAAAAACAGGAGATATGATAAGGTTAGATGGAAATACAGGTGAAATAGAAATGCTGGAGGTGGCAGAAATTGTATAAATTAGTTGTATTTGAAAAAGAAGAAAAATATATAAATGATTTTCTATTGCTACCTAAAAAATTGTACAGTAAAAGAGAAATTATGCAAAATGAAAAAGAAGAGAGAAAAATTTTAGAAGAAAAACATGTATTGAATAAATATTTCAAACAATATAAAATTTTAATATATAACAAATTTGAAGAAGTTTGTGGAAGGTGTATTATAACAATATATAATGATACAGATGTAGCATACATAGGATATTTTGAATGTATAGAAGATAAAAAATGTGCTAATAAATTATTTGAAGAAGCTGAAGAATATGTAAAAAAAGAAAGAATAAAAAAATTAATTGGTACAGTTGATAGTAGTTTTTGGATAAAATATAGACTTAAGATAAATGGATTTGATAAAAAACCATATACAGGAGAGCCATATAATAAATCATATTACAAAGAAATGTTTGAAGAGAATGGATATAACATTTTAGAAAATTGGGTATCAAACATATATACTAAGCTTCCATTGGTTTATAAGAAAAAGACAGTATACAAAGAAAGACTAGAAGTAGCAGAAAAAAATAGTTATAAAATTATAACACCTAAACCAAAAGATTTTGATGTAACTTTAGATATAGTTTATGAATTAATAAGTGAGACATTTAAAGATTTTGTAACTTTTAGAGAAATTACAAAAGAAGATTTTAGAGAAATATTTAAGGATTATAAATATATATTGGATTATAATTTTGTGAAAATTGCTTATTATAAAGAAGAGCCAGTAGCTTTTTCAATTGTGCTTCCAGATTATAAAAATTTATTATATGGTAAATTAACAATATATAAAAAAATAAGAATATTCCTTAAAAAGATAAGAAGTGATAATTATGTAAGTTTATATATGGGAGTAAAAAAAGAACATAAGGGACTTGGTAAAGCTTTAACACAAAAGATAGTTAAGAATGTCTATATAAGAAGATCTGGCTGTGTTGGAGCATTAATTACAAAAGGAAAAATAACAGAAAAATATGTAGAAGAACAAATAAACAAAAAGAATGAATATGTTCTATTTGAAAAGGAGATAGAATTAATATGATAAATGTAGCAATTCAAGATGTATTAAGTAATACTTTAAAAAAATGGGGTAAAAGAAATTTTATCTATACAAGAGTTGAAAATAAATTTATAGCAAAAACTTTTGAAGAAACTATATATGATGTTTGGGCTTTAGCTGAAAGTTTAATGAATTTAGGTCTTTTTAAAAAACATATTTTGATTTTTGGAGAAAATTCATATGAATGGGTTATTTCTGATTTAGCAATTATGGGTTTTGTTGGAGTGACAGTTGCTGCTAATAAGGAATGGAAAGAAAATGATTTAGAAAATATAATTAATATAGCAGATGTTGAATGTATAATATATTCAAATACTAAAAAAGAAGTAATAGAAAATATTAAAAAAAAGCATGATGTGAAATATATATCTATACAAGATGATTTGCCAGAATTACTAAAAAATGGACATATGTTACTAAAAAGTAAAGATAAGAAAGAAAAATTCAATAAGAGAAACATAGAAGAAATGTGTAAAATAGTATTTACATCAGGAACTACATCTACATCAAAAGCTGTAATGTTAGCAGAAAAAAACCTTTTTTTTGGTTTTGAAAGTTTATATAAAAGAGCTAAAATGGAAGATAAAGATAAATTATATTTGTTTTTACCTCTTAGCCATACATATGCTGGAATTTATAATTTGTTAGCTTGTATATATTTTGGTATGGAATTATATTTATGTTCAGATACTGAAAAAATATTTGAAGAACTTCAGATGGTAAAACCTACAATTTTTTGTGGAGTACCCCTTATATATGAAAGATTATATAAAACATTTGATAGTAATGTAATTAAAGAAGCACAGATTAATAAAAATAATATATATATAGAAAAAATACAAAATATATTTGGTGGAAATATCAAATATTTATTTTGTGGTGGTGCAAAACATAATGTAGAAGTGAGGAAGTTTTATAAAGATATAGGTTTTTGTATGCTAGAAGCATATGCTTTAACTGAAACTGCATCTTCTCTTTCTATAGAATATTGGAATAGTAAAAGTGTAACATCTGTTGGGACAATTTTTGAAGATATAGATGTAAAATTTATTGATATAGATGAAAATGGATATGGAGAAATATTAGTAAAAGGAAATAATGTTGCTTTAGGGTATTATAATAATGAATTTGAAACAAAAAAAGTATTTGATAATGATGGATATTTTCATACAGGAGATATAGGGTATAAAGACAATGAAAATCAATTGTTTTTAATTGGAAGAAAAAGAAGAGTAATAGTACCTAGTAATGGTGAAAGTATTTATCCTGATGAAATAGAAGAAATTGTTATGAAAAATTTAGGAATTTCTAAAGTGAAAATATTTGAAAAGAATGAAAAAATTAATGCTATAATATATGTGGAAGACAATGTAAATGTAGATGAAATAATTAAAAAAACAAATAAAGAGTTACCTACATATAAACAAATTAAAAGTTATGATGTAATTAAAGATGATATTAATACAAGACTAAAGTGAAATTATATATATAATACATATACATGTATAATTATATATGATATTATGAGACATATTAGAAAGAGGTAAATATATGAGTAAAATGTTATTAATAGATGGAAATAGTATTTTGAACAGAGCTTTTTATGGAATAATGGGAAGTAAAATGCTTATGGCTAAAGATGGAACATATACAAATGCTGTATATGGTTTTTTAGCAATTATGTTTAAAGTACAAGAAGAATTAAACCCAGAATATATGGTTGTAACATTTGACTTAAAAGGACCTACTAAAAGACATGAAATGTATAAAGAATATAAAGGTACAAGAAAAGGAATGCCTGATGAACTTGCTGCTCAAATGCCAATTATTAAAAAAATATTGAAAGAAATGAATATTTGTATAATTGAAAAAGAAGGTTTTGAGGCTGATGATATATTAGGAACTCTTTCAGTATTTGGGGAAGAAAAAGATTTAGATGTAATAGTGCTTTCAGGAGATAGAGATACATTCCAGCTTGCAACTGATAAAGTAACAATAAGAATACCAAGAACCAAAATGGGAAAAACAGAAGTAGAAGATTTTGATAAAAATAAAATAGAAGAAACATATGAAGTTAATCCTAAACAGTTAATAGAGGTAAAGGGATTACAAGGAGATAGTTCTGATAATATTCCAGGAGTACCAGGTGTTGGTGAAAAGACAGCATTTAAATTAATTAAAGAATATGGTTCAATAGAAAATTTATATAATAAGTTAGAAAATGATGAAACAGATTTAAAAGGAAAACTAAAAGAAAATGTAGAAGAAAATAAAGAGTTAGCTATACTTTCAAAAGAGTTAGGAACAATAGATTTAAATGTTCCTATAGAAAATAGTCTTGAAGAATTTAAGGTTGAGGAATGGAACCAAAAAGAAATATTTAAAATATTTAAAGAATTAAATTTCAATAGATATATTGATAGATTTAATTTAATACAATATAGTGATCCTGAAGATTTAGAAAAAAATAGTGAAAATAATTTAGTTGGAAAAAGTATAAAAGATATATTAAATATAGAAGAAGTATTAAATATAAAAGATATATTAACAATTATACAAAAACAGAAAAAATTATTTTATTATTTTAATGTAGAAAAATATGATAATACTGAATATATTATACAAAAACAAATTAGAAGTATTAGTATATATAATAAAGAAGAAAATATAATATATTATATTAAAGATTTTAATATTGAGGCAGATGAAAATTGTGAAGATGTAAAAACATTGAAAGAAATATTTGAAGATGAACAAATAGAAAAATATGGATATAAACTAACAGAAGATTATATTTTATTAAAACAATTGAATATAAATCCCACTAATTTTGTTTATGATGCTGAAGTTGCTTCATATGATATTAATCCAACAAAAACAAAGTATAAAATTGAAGAATTAATAAATGAATATTTGGAAATAGATATAAATGAGCTATTACAAGAAATTGGTGAAGAAAAAGAAGAAGAAAGTCAAATTAATATTTTTGATTTAGATAATGGAAACAATGATGGGAAAAAAGAAGAATATAGTAAATATAAAAATAGTATGTATGTATATGCAATTTCAAAAGTATATGATATAACAATAGAAAAATTGGAAAGTGTTGGAGGTATTAATCTTTTTAACACAATAGAAATGCCTATGGTAGAAGTGTTATCAGAAATGCAATATAATGGAATATATGTTGATAAAGAAGAATTAGAAGTGTTTGGTGATGAACTTAAATCTAATATAGATGAAATAACAAAACAAATATATGAGTTATCGGAAGAAGAATTTAATGTTAATTCGCCAAAACAATTAGGAGAAATTTTATTTGAAAAATTAAATCTTACAGCACAAAAGAAAACAAAGAATGGATATTCAACAGATGTGGATGTTCTAGAAAAAATAAAAGCAGAACATCCAATAGTAGAAAAAATACTAGAATATAGAACATTAGCAAAACTTAACTCTACATATGTTGAAGGTTTAATCCCATATATAAATAGCAAGACAAAAAGGATACATTCATATTTTCATCAAACAATTACTGCAACAGGAAGAATAAGTAGTACAGAACCAAACTTACAGAATATACCTACAAGAATAGAGATAGGAAAAAAATTAAGAAAAGTATTTAAACCAAAAGAAGGGTATGTATTTGTTGATGCAGATTATTCACAAATAGAATTAAGAATACTTGCACATATATCAGAAGATAAAAATATGATAGAAGCATTTGAAAATGATGAAGATATACATAAACAAGCAGCATCTAAGGTTCTAAATATACCAATTGAAGAAATAACATCTAAAGAAAGATCGAAAGCAAAAGCAGTAAATTTTGGAATAGTATATGGTATAAGTGATTTTGGGCTTGCAGGACAAATAGGTGTATCAAGAAAAGAAGCTAAAGAATATATAGAACAATATTTAGAAAAATATAGTGGAATAAAAAAATTCATGGAAGAAATCGTAGAAGATGCAAAAGAAAAAGGATATGTGGAAACACTTTTTAATAGACGTAGATATATTCCAGAATTAAAATCAACTAATTATATGGTTAGACAATTTGGTGCCAGAGCATCTATGAATACTCCTATTCAAGGAACAGCAGCAGATGTCATGAAAATAGCAATGATAAATGTGTATAAAGAAATGAAAGATAAAAAATTAAAATCAAAAATTGTTTTACAAGTACATGATGAATTATTGATAGAAACATTAGAAGAAGAAAAAGAAGATGTTAAAAATATATTGAAAAAATGCATGGAAAATGCTATAACTTTAAAAGTACCATTAAAAATAGATATGCAAACAGCAAATAATTGGTATGAAGCAAAATAATAATAAAGAAATAAATAATAAGGAGAAAAAAGTATTGTCAAAGAGAACTAGAAAAATGATTATAGCATTTTTATTAATTCTTATAATAATATTTTTAATAATAAAAGTTTTTAAAATACAAGATATTATACTAAAGAAAATATATCCAAAAGACTACTCAGAATATGTATATAAATATTCAAATGAAAATAATTTAGATCCATTACTAATGTTTGCAATAATAAAAGCAGAAAGCAATTTTAAGCCAGATGTTATATCTAAAAGCAATGCAGTAGGTTTAATGCAATTAATGGATTCTACAGCAGAAGAAACGGCAAAAAAGATGAACATAGAATATGATTCTAGTATATTATATGAACCAGAGAAAAATATATTATTAGGAACAAAGTATTATTCACTACAATATCAAAAATATGGTAATATTACTGTTGCTTTGATGGCATATAATGCTGGAAGTGGTAATGTAGATAAGTGGATAGAAAAAGAAATAATAGAAAAAAATGGTGGAGATGCAGAGAATATACCTTTTAAAGAAACAAATAATTATGTGAGAAGAATTTTAAGAGATTATGAGATTTATAAAGAATTATATAATGATTAAAAAATAATATTTTAGGAGGATTTAATATGTCAATATTAGTTACAGGTGGTATAGGTTATATAGGAAGTCATACTGTAGTAGAGTTATTAGAAAAAGGTGAAAAAGTAATAATAATTGATAACTTTATAAATAGTAGACCAGAAACATTGGATCAAATTAAAAAAATTACAGATAAGAAGTTTAAATTTTATGAAGTAGATTTATTAGATAAAGTAAATTTGGAAAAAGTTTTTAAAGATAATCCTGATATAGATTCAGTTATACATTTTGCAGGTCTTAAAGCAGTTGGAGAATCAGTTGAAAAACCTATAGAATATTATCATAATAATATTACTGGAACACTTATCCTTATAGAAGTAATGAGAAAATATAATTGTAAAAAAATAGTGTTTAGCTCATCTGCTACTGTTTATGGATCACCAAAAACAGTACCTATAAAAGAAGACTTTCCATTATCTACGACAAATCCATATGGATCAACTAAGTTAATGATAGAGCGAATATTAGAAGATGTATATATTTCTGACAATGAATGGAGTATAGTTTTACTAAGATATTTTAATCCAATAGGAGCACATAATAGTTATTTAATTGGTGAAATTCCAAATAGTATTCCAAATAATTTAATGCCATATATAACACAAGTAGCATTAGGTAAACTAGAATATTTAAATGTTTTTGGAAATGATTATGATACAAAAGATGGAACAGGTGTAAGAGATTATATACATGTTGTTGATCTTTCATTAGGACACTTAAGTGCTATAGAAAAAACAAAAAAAGATAAGGGTGTTCATATATATAATTTAGGTACAGGTAATGGATATTCTGTATTAGAATTAATTGAAACATTTGAAAAAGTAAATGATTTAAAAATAAATTATAAAATAGATAAAAGAAGGCCTGGGGATATAGCAACATGCTATGCAGATCCTAAAAAGGCAAAAGAAGAATTGGGATGGGAAGCAAAAAAAGGAATAGAAGAAATGTGTAAAGATTCGTGGAATTTTGCAAAAAATAGTTAAAAATTAAAATATATTAAATAGCTAATGTATTTTAATTTATAGTTTTAAAAGATATGCTGTTCAAGTAAAACTTGTACAACATGTCTTTTTTTGATATACTTGTTATATTAATTTATATAAAAAGGATTTGAAAAGTAATGGAATATAGTGAAAAAGATGTAGAAAGACTAAAAAAGAAATATGAATTGACAAATGAAGAATTTGAACAAGGATTAGAACAAATAGAAAAAATTGTTTTCCATAATAAGAAACCAGTGGAAAATCCTGTTATGACATTAGTTGGTGGACAACCAGGATCAGGAAAAACTGAAATGTTGATAAATAATAATATTGAAGATGAAAATGGAAATCAAATAGATAATGATATTGAAGATGAAAATACAGTAGTTATGTCAATAGATGATTTAGCTGAAATTCATCCAAGAGGAGATCAGATAAAAGTAGAGTGTCCAGAACTGTTTTCAGAAGTTACTTTAAAAGCAGGAAGATTATGGAGAAATGCAATATATGCGAAAGTTGTTGACGAAAAATTTAATGGAAAGACTGAAATGATAGTACAAGATAAAGAAAATGACTATAAATTGATAGAAAAATTAAAAGAAAGAGATTTTAAAGTAATAGTAAAAATAATGGCTACAAGTTTAAAACTTAGTTCATATTTTGTATATAAAAGGTATGAGGAACAATTAAAATATAATATGCAATATCCAAAATTGCCTAATGCAATTTCATCATATGAGAGGATACCAGAATCTATTGGAGTAATAGAAGAAAAAGGGAATGCTGATGATGTATGTATTTATATTCAAAGTGGAAATTATAAAAGTAGACAAGTGTATTCAAGCAAAAATAAAACAAATACAAATAATAAATATATTAGCGCAAAAGAAGCATTAATAGAAGAAAGAAAAATACAAGATAACCAAATAGAAGAAGACAATAAAGGTACAATAATTTATGGATATGATGAAATTTTAAATAGTATGATAAAAAGAAAAGCATTACCTAGAGAAATTATGAGATATAAAAAAGATATGGAAGATGTAAAGAAATACTATATTAGTAAAAAAGAGATGCCAAATAATAATGTGATGATGGAGGAAAGATAATGGAAAGTAATATAAAATTAGATATTGTTAGAAATTATATTTCTAGTGAAATTGCTGATACTATGAAAAAAATAGAAACAGAAAAAGTAAAGAATGATATAGAAATAAAAAATGAAATGGAAAAAAAATTGGAAGAATTATTAGAAAAAAGAGATAGAATATATAATGGTGATATAAAATTAATAGAAGAGATTTATAATAATTTAGAAAAAAAATAGAATAGATATCATAAAAAGCAGATATTTTCTTGAATTAATATAAAAAAGTATAGATATAATATAGGTGCATACTATGTTATATCTTTTTTTATATCTTTAAAAATTCTTGACAAATGAAATTCATATTGATAAAATGTTATTGATAAAAAAATATCGATAAGGAGGGGAGGAAAATAAAAGAAGAGGTTAAAAATACTTTAGTGTCACAAGCAACTTTAATTAGATTACCCAAATATTATAGATATTTAAAAGAAAAGTTGAAAGAAGGAATAGAAAATATATCTTCAACAGTTATATCATTAGATTTAAAGTTAAGTTCTATCCAGATAAGAAAAGATTTGGCATTAGTTAGTGATATAGCAGGTAAACCAAAAACAGGATTTAATACAAAAGAATTAATAATAAGTCTTGAAAAATTTTTGGGTTATGATAACACAAATCAGGCTGTGTTAGTAGGAGTGGGAAAACTAGGAGAAGCTTTATTATCATATGATGGTTTTAACAATTATGGATTAAATATTGTTATGGCATTTGATAAGAATGAAAAATTATATGATAAAAATATAAATGGTAAATATATATTGCCTTTAGAGAAAATGGAGAATTTAATTAAAAGATTAAATATACACATGGGAATAATTACTGTACCTGTTGAATCTGCACAGGAAATATGTGATGCTATGGTAAAATCAGGAATAAAAGCAATATGGAATTTTGCACCAACACATTTAAATGTACCAGAAAATATTGTAATTAAAAGTGAAGATATGGCTGAATCACTTGCAATATTATCAAATAAACTAAATAAAATAATGAAAAATTAAAGGAGGATATTTAATGAGTCAGAAAAAGGAAGTTTTAAAAGAAAAAAGCATTGATAATAACAAAATGGTAAATGCTTTACTAGAAAATGCTGAAAAAGCATTGAAAGAATATATGGAACTAGATCAAGAACAAGTAAATAAAATAGTAGAAGCAATGTCAATAGCAGGATTAGAAAAACATAGAGAATTAGCAAAAATGGCAATAGATGAAACACAAAGAGGAGTATATGAAGATAAAGTAATTAAAAATATGTTTTCAACAGAATATATATGGCATTCAATAAAATATGAAAAAACAGTTGGAATTATAGAAGAAAATGAATTAGAAGGATATATAGAAGTAGCAGAACCAGTAGGAATTGTAGCAGGTGTAACACCAGTAACAAATCCAACATCTACTACAATGTTTAAATCATTGATATGTGCTAAAGCAAGAAATCCAATTATATTTGGGTTCCATCCATCTGCACAAAAATGTTCTATGATGGCTGCTGAAACATTAAGAAAAGCAGCAGTAGAAGCAGGAGCTCCAGAACATTGTATACAATGGGTAGAATATCCATCAATAGAAGCAACAAATCTATTAATGAATCATCCAAAAGTTTCTTTAATATTGGCAACAGGAGGTTCTGGAATGGTTAAAGCAGCATATAGTTGTGGAAAACCAGCATTAGGGGTAGGACCAGGAAATGCACCATGTTATATAGAAAAAACAGCAAAATTAGATAGAGCATGTACAGATTTAATGCTTTCTAAAACATTTGATAATGGAATGATATGTGCTTCTGAGCAAGCTGTTGTTGTTGATAAAGAAATTTCAAAAGATTTTGAAAAATATATGAAAGAAAACAGTTGTTATTTTCTAAATGAAAAAGAAATAGAAATTGTTTCAAAATTTGTAATTAACCCAGAAAAACAAGCAGTTAATCCAAATGTTGTTGGAAAAACTGCTGCTTGGATAGCAAATGAAGCAGGAATTAAAGTACCAGAAGATACAAAAGTTTTAATTGCAAAATTAGATGATGTAGGAGAAAAATATCCATTATCTAGAGAAAAATTATCTCCAGTATTAGCATATTTTGTTGCTAATAATACTGAAAAAGGTTTTGAAATTTGTAAAAAAATGTTAGATTTTGGAGGGCTTGGACATTCTGCAATAATACATAGTCAAGATAAAGAGATTATAAAAGAATTTGGAAAAGCAATGAAAGTAGGAAGAGTAATTGTAAACTCTCCATCTTCACAAGGTGCTATTGGAGATATATATAATACTAATACTCCATCATTAACATTAGGATGTGGTTCTTATGGTAAAAATAGTACAACTTCAAATGTATCAACAGTTAATTTAATTAATAAAAAGAAAATAGCACAAAGGAGGGTTAATATGCAATGGTTTAAGATACCACCAAAAATATATTTTGAAAATGGTTCAGTTCAATATTTAGAAAAAATGGAGAATATTACAAAAGCATTTATAGTAACAGATCCAACAATGGTAGAATTAGGATATGTTAATAAGGTTTTATATTATTTAAGAAAAAGAGAAAAATATTGTAATGCTAAAATTTATTCAGATGTAGAACCAGATCCAGGAGTAGATACAATTATGAAGGGTGTAGAAGAAATGAAATCTTTTAATCCTGATGTAATTATAGCAATAGGAGGAGGTTCAGCAATAGATGCTGCTAAGGGAATGTGGTTATTTTATGAACATCCAGAAACAACATTTGATGGAATTAAACAAAAATTTATGGATATTAGAAAAAGAGTTGTAAAATTCCCTAATTTAGGAAGTAAAGCTAAATTTGTTGCTATTCCTACAACATCAGGAACAGGAAGTGAAGTAACAGCATTTTCAGTTATAACAGATAAGAAAAATGGAAATATTAAATACCCTTTAGCAGATTATGCACTAAGACCAGATGTTGCAATAATAGATCCACAATTTGTTTTGACATTACCAAAAGGAGCAACAGCAGATACTGGAATGGATGTATTAACACATGCATTGGAAGCATATGTTTCTAATATGGCAAGTGATTATACAGATGGTTTAGCAATTCAAGCTACAGATTTAGTTTTTAATCATTTGAAAAGAGCATATGATAATGGAGCAAAAGATTTTGAAGCTAGAGAAAAAATGCATAATGCAAGTTGTATAGCAGGTATGGCATTTACTAATGCATTTTTAGGATTAAATCATAGTATGGCACATAAATTAGGAGGAGAATATCATATTCCACATGGTAGAGCTAATGCAATACTTCTTCCTTACCTTATAGAATATAATAGTCAAAAACCAACTAAATTTGTTGCTTTCCCTAAATATGAGAAATTTATAGCAGATGAAAAATATGCTAAAATAGCTAGAATATTAGGAATTGGTGGAAAAGATAATAAAGAAAGTGTAAGTAATTTGGTAGAAGCAATTAGAAATCTTATGAAAGAATTAGATATGCCAATGTCAATAAAAGATTGTGGAATAGATGAGACTGTGTTTATGTCAAAATTAGATGAATTATCTGAAAATGCACATAGTGACCAATGTACAGGAGCAAACCCTAGATATCCATTAGTTGAAGAAATAAAAGAAATATACAAAAAAGCATATTATGGAGAATAAAAGGAGAAAACAATGAAGATTAATGTATGTGTTGGAAGTTCATGTCATTTAAAAGGATCATATGATGTTATAAAAAAAATACAAGAGTTACTAGAAAAACATTGCCTTACAAAAGAAGTTGATTTACAAGCAGGATTTTGTTTAGGTCATTGTTCAGAAGGTGTAACAGTTAAAATGGATGATGAGTATTTATTAAATGTAAATAAAGAAAATGTGGAAGAGATTTTCATGGAAAAAATATATACAGCATTAAAAGTGGGGAAATAATATGGCAAAGTATTTAGAATTTAAAGATGCTAAATGTAAGAATTGTTATAAATGCTTAAGAACTTGTCCTGTAAAGGCTATTAGATTTATAGATAATCAAGCAGAAATAATAGAAGAAAGATGTATTTTGTGTGGTAAATGTACAAACATTTGCCCACAAAGTGCTAAAAAAGTTATAAGCCAAAAAGATATAATAAAAGATATGTTAAGAAATAATAAAGTAGTAGCAAGTGTTGCACCATCATTTGCTTCTAATTTTGATATAGATAATTTTGAAGTGTTAAGGAAGGCTTTAATTAAATTAGGATTTTATGATGCAGAAGAAACAGCAATTCGGTGCTAAGATTATTGTAGATGAATATGAAAAAATATTAGAAACTAAAAAATATAAAAACTTCATAACATCTGCATGCCCAGCTGTTAATAGTTTAATTCAACAATATTATCCTGATGCTATAAAATATTTGGCACCTGTTGATTCACCAGCAGTTGCACATGCAAAAATGATTCTTTCTAAAAATAAAGATGTAAAAGTTATTTTTATTGGACCTTGTATTGCAAAGAAAAAAGAGTGTTCTGAAAGTAAATCTACAGATGGTGTTATTACATTTGAAGATTTAAAAGATATGTTAAATGAAAATGAAATTGTTTTTGAAAATTGCAAAAATGAAGAAGAATATATAAATAAAGCTAAGTTCTTTCCAATAAGTAGAGGGATTATTAAAGCATTTTCAAAATTACCAGAAGGTTATGAATATGTTGCTATAGATGGAGTTGAAAAATGTAAAGAAGCCCTGCAACATATTGATGATTTGTCTGATATGTTTTTAGAATTAAATATTTGTGAAGGTTCATGTATTAATGGGCCTTGTGTTTTGAACAAAGAAGGAGATTCTGTAAAATCAAATGCTTATATAAGAAAATATGCTTCTAAGGGTAGTAAAGAGAAAAAAATAAATTGTGAAAATATTAATGTTTGTATAAATCATGAAAGAATATTAGATGATAGTAAAGTTGGAAATGAAGAAGAAATACAAAAAATATTAGCAAAAACAGGAAAATTTGAAATAAGAGATGAATTAAATTGTGGTGCTTGTGGTTATGAAACATGTAGAGAAAAGGCATGGGCTGTTTTGAATGGATATGCAGATATAGAAATGTGTGTACCATATATGAGAGAAAGGGCTGAAAGCATGTCCTATGAGGTTATTAGAAATACTCCTAATGGAATTATTGTAATTGATAATGAATTTAATATTGTAGATATTAATAACAAGGCTAAAACTATATTAGGTGTTAGAGAAAACATTAAAGGAGAATGTATAGCAGATTATTTAGAAACTGAAAAGTTTGCTACTTGTATAACTGAAGAAAAAAATGTTTTTGTAAAAAAAGTATGTATAGAAAAAACTAATATTTTTATAGAATTATCAATTAGTTATCTTAAAGAACATAAAATGATGTTTGCAGTTATGAAGGATATTACTGATAAAGTAAATTATGATAGTAGATTAAAACAGGTAAAACTAGATACTATCAATACTGCTGATGATGTTATAAAAAAACATATGAGAGTTGCACAAGAAATTGCATCATTACTTGGGGAGACTACAGCAGAAACAAAAGTGGCTCTAGTTAACCTGAAAAATACTTTTGAAGAAGGAGAGAATTGAAATGGAACTCTTTCTTGAAACAGGATATACTTCTTTAAATAAGAAATCAGAGGAACTATGTGGAGATAAAGTAGAAGTTATAAAAAATGATGAATATATGACAATAGTACTTTCAGATGGATTAGGAAGTGGTGTAAAAGCTAATATATTAGCAACGCTTACTTCAAAAATTTTATGTACTATGGTTTCAAATAATATTCCAATGGAAGAATGTGTTGAAACTATATTGCAATCATTACCAGTATGTAAAACTAGAGAATTAGCCTATTCTACTTTTTCAGTAATTCATGTAAATAAAAATGGAAAAGGATATATGTTTGAATTTGATAATCCACAAGCTATGTATATTCATAATGGAAAATGTATGGATTTAGAAAGAGAACAATTAGAGATATTAGGTAAAACAATTTATAAAACAGATTTAGAGTTAGAAGTATCTGATGTTATTTTATTGATGTCAGATGGTACTATTCATGCAGGTATTGGAAAAACATTAAATTTTGGTTGGCAGAGAAAAGAAATAAAAGAATATCTTGAAAAAAATATTGAAAAAGATATGTCATCAAGAGCTATGGCTTGTATTCTTGCAGCAGCATGTAATGGACTATATTTAGGAGAACCAGGTGATGATACAACAATTGCAGGAATAAAGTTAAGAGAAAAATTAAATATTGATATAATGGTTGGACCACCAATAGATAAAGAACAAGATGATTTCTATATTTCTCAATTTATGAATAAAAATGGAAAAAAAGTAGTATGTGGAGGTACTAGTTCTAAGATAGTTGCTAGAGTATTAGATAAGGATTTAAAAACTAGTTTTGATTTTCCAGATAAAGAAGTGCCACCAATTGGATATATTGATGGAATAGATTTAGTTACAGAAGGAGTAATAACTTTAAGAAAGTTATTAGAATTGTCAGAAAAATATTTATCTATAAGTAGTATTGAGCCTAAAAAACATGTGAAAAAAGATGGAGCATCACTGCTTGCAAATGTTCTTTTTGAAGAGGCTACAGATATACATTTTTTTGTTGGGCAAGGTGTTAATGTAGCACATAATGAATTGCCTATTGATATTACTATGAAATTAAAATTAGTAGAAAATATATCAAAAAATTTAGAATTAATGGGAAAAGAAGTTACAATTCAATATAATTAGGAGTAAGATAAAACATGAATAATTTTGATACATATGTACAACAATTAAAATATGAAGTACTAAAAGAAGTAATAAAAAAAGAATATGAAGGAGATTTACTAAATGCATATATAGACATACCTAAAAAGATATCTCCAGGACCTAAACCTTTAGCAAGGTGTTGTGTGTATAAAGAAAGAGCAATAATAGAGGAAAGAATAAAACTAGCAATGGGTGGAGATAAATCTAATCCTAATTCAGTAGAGGTTATTGATATTGCATGTGATGAATGTCCAGTTGAAGGTATGTATGTTACACCTTCATGTAGAGGATGTTTGGTTCATAGATGTACAGAAGTATGTCCTAAAAATGCTATAAAAATAGTAAATCAAAAAGCAATAGTTGATAAAGAGAAATGTATAGAGTGTGGGCTATGTACAAAAGCATGTCCATATTCTGCAATAATTACACAAACTAGACCTTGTGTTGAAAGTTGTAAAGTAAAAGCAATTTCAATGGATGAAAATAAAAAAGCAGTTATTGATAATGAAAAGTGTATTTCATGTGGAGCTTGTGTTTATAAGTGTCCATTTGGTGCAATAACTGATAAATCATTTATATTAGATGCAATATCTGTTTTAAGAAATTCAGATGAAAATAAAAAGTATAAAGTATATGCTGTTATAGCACCTTCAATAGTAAGTCAATTTAAAAATGCAAGACCTGAACAAGTAGTAACAGGGATTATTAAATTAGGATTTCATCAAGTTGTTGAAGCTGCTTTGGGTGCTGATATAACGCTGTACCATGAAGCAAATGAGCTTAAAGAAAAAGAAATTTTGACAACATCTTGTTGTCCATCATATGTAATGTACATAGAAAAGAATTTTCCAGATTTAGCAAAATATATATCTAGTTCAGTTTCTCCAATGGTTGAAACAGCTAAACTTATAAAAAGAGCTGATCCAGATGGAAAAGTAATATTTATTGGACCTTGTACAAGTAAAAAAATGGAATACAAATTGGAAAAGACAGAGAATGCAATAGATTGTGTACTTTCTTTTGAAGAAATACAAGCATTTTTTGATGCTAAAGAGATAGATATTAATTCATTAGAGGACACACTATTAGATAATGCATCTTTTTATGGAAGAATATTTGCAAAATCTGGTGGAATTAAACAAGGTGTTGAAGAAGTAGGCAGTGATATGGGTATAGAAGATATAAAAGCTATAGCTATGAATGGTATAGAAGAATGTAAAGTTAATCTTATGAAATTAAAAGCAGGAAAACTTGATGCTAATTTTCTAGAAGGTATGGCTTGTGTTGATGGTTGTATAAATGGAGCTCTATGCTTAAATCATGGAGTAAAAAATATTGCAGATGTTAACAAATATGGAAGTGAAGCAAGAGAAAAAGATATAAAAAACTCTATAAAGTTATTTAATGGTAAATTTATATAATCATATAATACAATATAAAGTAAAAGTAATTTTTAAAAATAAAATAAAGCATGTATTCATTAATATTTATGGATATATGCTTTTTTCAATTGTAAACTAAATTTATAAAAGAACTACACAAAATAAATATAATATGATAAAATGTTTTCAGTTTAAAAGAAAAAGTATTAAAAAAATTAAAGGAAAACTTTAGAATAAATGATTTGCAAGATAGGAGGAATTGTATATGTCTGGACATAATAAATGGAGCACAATTAAACACAAAAAAGGAAAAGCTGATGCAGCAAGAGGAAAAGTGTTTACTAAACTAGGAAGAGAGTTGTTAATAGCAGTGAAAGAAGGTGGACCTGATCCATCAATAAATTCAAAATTAAGAGATGTAATAGCAAAAGCTAAAGCAAATAATATGCCAAATGATACAATTAATAATGCAATAAAAAAAGCTTCAGGTGCTGAAAATAATGAAAAGTATGAAGAAGTGATATATGAAGGTTATGGACCAAATGGAGTTGCAATTATAGTTGAGGCAAGTACAGATAATAGGAATAGAACAGCAGCAGATGTTAGACATGTATTTGATAGAGCTGGAGGAAATTTAGGAACTACAGGTTGTGTATCATACATGTTTAATAAAAAAGGTGTAATAATAATTGATAAACAAAAAACTAACTTATCAGAAGATGATTTAATGTTAATTGCATTAGAAGGTGGAGCAGAAGATTTTGAAGTTGAAGAAGAATATTATCAAGTCACAACATCTGCAGAAGAATTTTCTGTTGTAAGAGAGAATTTGGAAAAACAAGGTTTAGAGTTTGAAGAGGCAGAAGTACAAAGAATAGCCTCTACATATGTATCATTAGATGAAAAAACATCAGAAAAAATGGAAAAATTAGTGGAAAAATTAGAAGATTTAGATGATGTAATGAATGTATATCATAATTGTAGTTAAGAATTAAATTAGAGTAAATAAGTTAGAAGAAAAGGAGGTATAATTTTATGAAAATAGAAAACATTTACCCAGAGAATAATCAAAAAGCAAGAGGGACTTATTCTCCAGCAAAGAAGATTGATATAGGAAATTGCTATTTAATTTTTGTTTCAGGTAGGCAAGCAAGAAAAAATAGTAATCATGAAATAATTGCAGAGGATGTTGAAGTACAGGCAGAGGAAGTATTTGAAAATATAGAAACAATTTTAAATGCAGCAGGTGCAACTATGGACAATGTTGTTAAAGCAGTAATTTACTTAACTGATATGAATAATTTTGATAAAGTATGTAAAATAAGAGATAAATGGTTTGAAAAATCTAAACCTGTTAGTACAATGGTTGAAATAAGTGGTACTACAAGAAAAGGTACTAAGGTAGAAATTGAAGTAACAGCAATGATAGAAAAGTAAGTATAAAAAGAAAATATGGTTCTAAAAGTTAAAATTAGAGCATATACATATAAGAGATATGTATATGCTTTTTATATTGGAGGTGTAAATGGTAAATTATAATGAAATACTAAGATATTTCCCTATAAAAATAAGAATTTTAATAGATAGAGTATTAAATGAAAATGATATAAACCATAATACTTTAGAAGAAATAAGATTAAGGACTAATAGACCAATAATTTTGAGATTTGGTAATAATGAAAGAATTCTTGAAGGATTAGTTACATCAGAAGATATATTAGAAACACTTCAGCATATATGTGATAACTCTATATATTCATACCAAAATCAGATATGTAATCGGATATATTACAGTAAAAGGAGGACATAGAGTAGGAATAACAGGAAATGTAGTAATGAATGAAGAAAAAATTACTAATATTAACTATATATCAAATCTTAATTTTAGGATATCAAGGCAAGTAATAGGATGTAGTAACAGATTATTACAATATATTTTAGATGTTGAAAATAATAATATATATAACTCATTAATAATTTCTCCACCAGGAGTGGGAAAAACAACAATATTAAGAGATACTATAAGAAAAATAAGTGATGGAATGGATCAAATAAAATTTAGAGGGAAAACAATAGGTGTAGTAGATGAAAGAGGAGAAATTGCATCTATGTATAAAGGGGTACCACAAAATGATATAGGTATTAGGACAGATGTGTTAGACAATGTACCAAAGGCAATAGGTATGAAAAT